>Ga0196970_1000233_pt1 | contig 81839 bp, 81 predicted proteins | sample S1v_513CmetaG_FD_148672 | JGI IMG/M metagenome (GOLD analysis project Ga0196970, IMG submission 148672) | Soil microbial communities from Anza Borrego desert, Southern California, United States - S1+v_5-13C | ecosystem: Environmental > Terrestrial > Soil > Desert | place: USA: California...
TGTGGGCGGCGTAGCCGATCACGTCGATGGCCAGCTCACCGTCCTTGGAGATGTTGCCGCCGCGCGGGTACGACCAGATCACGGTGGCGAGGCCGACCGACTTGGCCTCGGCCGACAGCTCGCGGATTTCCTCGTACTGGTCGTACATGGCGTCCGAGCCGGGGTAGATCGTAAAGCCGATGGCCGAGCAGCCCAGGCGCAGCGCGTCGTCGATCGAGGCGGTGATCGCCTGGTCGGCCGCTTCCTTCTGGGTGGACAGGCTGTTGGCGCTGTTCATCTTGAGGATCAGCGGGATCGAGCCGGCGAAGGTCGACGCACCCGCCTCCAGCGAGCCGAGCGGGGCGGCGTAGGCGTTGCAGCCCGCGTCGATGGCCAACTGGTAGTGGTAGTGCGGGTCGTAGCCCGGCTCGTTCGGCGCGAAGCTGCGCGCCGGGCCGTGCTCGAAGCCCTGGTCCACGGGCAGGATGACCAGCTTGCCGGTGCCGCCCAGCTTGCCTTCCATGAGGATGCGGGCGAGGTTGGCCTTCACGCCCGGATTGTCGCTCTCGTAGTTCGCAAGAATCTCTTTGACGCGGCGGGTGAGCTTCATTTTGGCTCGTCTCCGTGGGGCTTTTCTTGGAAATGGCGCCCTCATATCGCAGCCGGCTGCGCATTGCAACGCCCGCAGCGGGCCTATTTCCGGCGGCCTGCCTACGATTCCGGGCCTAGACCGCCCAGGCCGGCGGGAAAAACGGGCTACTCCGGAAAGGCAGCCTCGATGTCGCGGGCGCCGTGCAGGGCGCGGAGGACGTCGATCCCCCGTCCGTGGGCTGATAGAAGACGACGTAGCTGCCGGCGACATGGCTGCGCATTCCGGGTCTCACCGCGCCGCGGTCCCGCCCCATGTGCGGCTGCGATGCAAGCATCGTGAAGATTTCGCCCAGCCGCAGGAGCATCCGGTCGGCCGCGACCACATTGTCCTGTGCAAGGAACGTCCAGATGTCCGCAAGATCCTGGCGTGCGCAGGCTGTTCGTCGAATGCGCGCCATCCGCTAGACCTTGCGATTCCCGTGTTTGCGGTGCAGTTCGGCGAGCAACGCTTTGATATCGAGTTCCTCGACCTGACCGGACTCCACATCGGCGATTCCCTCGTCCAAGTCGCGGCGCAAGGCCGCCAGCTTGGCCTCGGGATCGTCGACGGGTTCGAGGGTGACGCGGTAGGGCATGCCCGGGATGCGCTCCGGCAGAAGCGCGCGCAGGCTCTCGGGCAGGTTTTCGACCCGCATCTCGACGGTGATCTTCTCTGGCATGGCGTGGCGCTTCTCGGTCATGGAAACCACTCCAGCAGAACAACCGGCGGCGCCCATCGGCCCCAGCGGGGCTATCCGCCCGCCAGCCACGCCCGGCACGCCGCCTGCGCGTCGCGCGCTCCGCGCGGGTCGAGCGGCTCCGGCAGTTCGGTCAGCAGCGCCGCCCCCTTCTGTGCCGCGATGTCGGCCAGCCGCGCGGCGACCGCCGGCGGGCCGGTGAACAGCACGGCGTCCACCCCGGCGGCCAGCGCCGCCTGCGCGTCCCCGGCGCGGTCGCCGCAGTCCAGCACGGCGCAGGCCACCGCCTCCGGCACGGCGGCGCGCGCGTCCTCCAGCACCGTGCGCAGCCACAGGCCGCCGGCCGCCGCGTCGGCGACCAGCGCCACCGGCACGCCGAGATCCATGGCGGCGGCCAGCGCGGCGCGCGCGTCGGCCGCACCGTGCACGCGCACCGGCCGTGCGAAACGCGCCGTATCGTTGTCGGTCTCCCTCATAAGCCGTACATGATACCGTAAGCGTCACCGAACGCATCCCTCCCGTCCGCCTCCATGCCCCGCCTCCGCCGCCTCGTGCTTCCCATGGTGCTCGCGCTCGCCCTCGCCGGGGGCGTGGGCGGCTGGCTGTGGTGGACGGGCCGGCCGCCGGAGGTGCGGCTCGCCGCCGTCACGCGCGGGCCGGCGGTGGAGGCGGTGTACGCCACCGGAACCGTGGAGCCGGTGCACTGGGCGCGGGTCGAGGCGCTGGTCTCCGCCCCCATCGTCGCCGTGCCGGCGCGCGAGGGCGAGCGCGTCGAGCGCGGCCAGGTTCTCGCCCGCCTGGACGACGAGGAGGCGCAGGCCAGGTTGCGCGAACTGGAGGCGCGCGCCCGATTCCTCGAATCCGAGGTCGCCCGGCAGGAGGCACTGGAGCGGCGCGGCGTGTCCAGCCCGCAGGCGCGCGAGCGCGCGCAGACCGAACTGGCCGCGATCCGCGAGATGATCGCCGCGCAACGCCAGGCGCTGACCCGCTACACCCTGACGGCGCCCATCGACGGCGTGGTCCTGCGCCGCGACGCGGAAATCGGCGACAGTGTGCGCACCACCGGCGCCAAGGTGCTGTTCACCATCGGCCAGCTCCGCCCGCTGTGGGCGGTGGTCGAAGTGGACGAGGAGGACCGGCCGCGCGTGCGCCTGGGCCAGACCGCGCTGATCAAGGCCGACGCCTTCCCCGGCCGCGCGCTGGAGGGCACGGTGGCGGAGGCGACGCCGATGGGTGACCCGGTGAACAAGAGCTACCGCGTGCGCATCGCCCTGCCGGACGACACGCCGCTGCTGATCGGCATGACCGTGGAGGCCAACATCGTGGTGCGGCGCGACGACGATGCGCTGCTGGTGCCGGACACCGCGCTGGCCTCGGGCAAGGTCTTCGTCGTCGAGGACGGCGTCGCCCGCGCCCGCGCCGTCGAGCCGGGCGTCGTCGGCAACGGCCGGGCGGAGATCCGGGCGGGGCTGGCCGAGGGGGAACGGGTCATCGCCGCGCCGCCGGCCGGCCTGACGGACGGCGCGCCGGTGCGCGCCGCGGAGCGGTAGGGGAGGGCGCCGCCATGGCCGTGCTGCCGATCGCCCTGCCGCTGCATATGGACGTGGCGCTGACCCACCTGCTGGGGCGCAAGCGGCAGACGCTGGTGTCGGTGACCGGCGCGGCGCTGGGGGTGGGGTTCTTCATCGCCATGGCGGCGCTGATGCAGGGTTTCCAGACCTTCTTCATCGCCACCGTGGTGGACGTGGCGCCGCACATCACCATCAGCGACGAGTTCCGCGAGCCGGCCCGCCAGCCGGCCCTCACCGCCTTCCCCGACGGCGCGGTTGCGGTGCGCGGCGTCAAGCCGCAGGACGAGCGGCGCGGCATCAAGCGCGGCTTCGCCATCATCGACGCGCTGGAGGAGATGCCCGGCGTGGTCGTGGCGCCCAGCCTGCAAGGCCAAGTCTTCCTGCGCTACGGCGCCACCGAGCGCAACGCCGCGCTGGTCGGCATCGACCCCCGGCGCGAGCTGAGGATCACCCGGCTGGAGCAGGACATGGTGGCCGGCAGCCTGCTCGACCTGGAGACGCGGCCGGACGGCGTCGTCATGGGCGTGGCGCTGGCCAGGCGCCTGGGTGCGGCGGTGGGCGACCGGCTGACCGCCATTTCGCCGGCCGGCGTGCTGCGCCAGGTCACCGTGGTCGGGCTGTACCGCACCGGGGTCACCGCCTTCGACGACGGCATGGCCTTCATGCTGCTGAAGCAGGCGCAGATCCTCCAGGACCGCGCCAACGTCATCAATCGCATCCGCGTGCGCCTCGCCGATGTCGACTCGGCGCGCGCGATCGCCGCCCGCATCGAGGCGCGCTTCGCCTACAAGGCCGAGAGCTGGCAGGAAGCCAACGAGGGCATCTTCAACGCCTTCGTCATCCAGAACGCGATCATGTACTCCACCGTCGGCGCCATCATGGTGGTGGCCGCCTTCGGCATCTTCAACATCATCTCCACCGTGGTGTTCGAGAAGAGCCGCGACATCGCCATCCTGAAATCCCTGGGCTTCGCGGAGCGCGACATCCGCCGCATCTTTCTCATCGAAGGGGTTCTGGTCGGCGTCGTCGGCGCGCTGCTGGGCTGGGCGATCGGCTACGCGCTGGTCTCGGCGCTGGCCAGCGTCCGCTTCGACCTGGGCGGCGGGCAGGGCGCCATCCAGAACGACCGCTTTTACCTGTCCTATTCGATCATTCACTACCTGATCGGCGCCGCCTTCTCGATCACCGCCGCGTCCTTCGCCGCGTGGCTGCCGGCGCGCCGCGCCGCCCGCCTCAACCCGGTCGAGATCATCCGGGGGGCGGCGTGAACGCGCCCCTTGTCGAGGCGCCCATCGTCGAAGCACGGGGCCTGACCCGCGTGCTGCCCGGCGCGGTGCCGGTCACGCTGGTGCGCGACATCGACCTGACCATCGCCGCAGGCGAGTTCGTCGCCATCACCGGCCCGTCGGGGTCGGGCAAATCGTCGCTGTTGTACCTGCTGGGCCTGCTCGACCGCCCGACGGCCGGCAGCGTGTGGCTGGAGGGGCGCGACACCGCGTCACTGGGCGCGGCCGAACTGGCCACGCTGCGCCTCGCCCGGCTGGGCTTCGTGTTCCAGTTCCACTTTCTGCTGCCGGAGTTCACGGTGCTCGGCAACGTGCTGATCCCCATGCGCAAGCTGGCGGCGCTGCCGGACCGGGCGATGCGCGCGCGCGCCATGGAACTGCTCGGCCGCCTCGGCCTCGCCGACCAGGCCGGCAAGCGGCCGGACCAGCTCTCCGGCGGGCAGCGCCAGCGCGTCGCCATCGCCCGCGCGCTGGCCAACGGGCCGCGCCTGATCCTGGCGGACGAGCCCACCGGCAATCTCGACACCCGGAACGCCCAGGCGGTGTTCGACATCTTCGCGTCGCTGGCGCGCGAGTCCGGCACCGCCGTGGTCACGGTGACGCACGACGAGCATCTGGCTGCGCAGACGCACCGCCGGGTCGTGCTGGTGGACGGCTGCATCGTCGAGGCCGGATAGCCCTACACCGGTTGGGACAATTGAGGCAGGTCAAACCGCCGGGCGCGTCGCCGCGCTATGGTCGGGGCAACGAATCCCCAAGGGACGCCGCCGATGATGGAGTATAAGGGCTACAAGGCTCAGATCGACTTTGACGACGATGCCGGTATATTCGTCGGCGAGGTCATCAACACGCGCGACGGCATCACCTTCCGCGGCCGTTCTGTGGACGAGCTGCGCGCCGCCTTTCATGGCGCCGTCGACGACTACCTGGCGCTGGCCAGCGACATGGCGACGAACACCGCCCGGCCGGCGTCGGGGCAGATCTCCATCCGCGTGAACCCGACCCTGCAGCGCGCCATCACCATCTGCGCCCGGCGCGAGGGCAAGAGCGTGTCCGCCTGGATCGCCGACCGCCTGAGCGAGGCCGCCGGCATCGTGCCGTGCGTGCGGACGAACTGCCGCCGGGCGGGGTGAGCGCTACAGCGCCGACACCTCGTGCACGTGGATGCGTTTGGCGTTGCAGGCTTCCAGCACCTCCAGGGCCCGCTGTTCCTGCTCGGGCGAGTGCAAGTTGACCCACAGCACGAACCCGCCGCGCTGCACCTGCTCGCGGATACCCGCGCGGTAGCGGCGGTCGAGCCGCATCACCAGGAACGCGCCGATCAGGCCGGTAACCGCCGCCGTGATCGCCACGGCCAGGATGATGCCCCACATGCCGGCTCCGGCGTCCGCCGCGACCGCCGCGGCGATGACGGCGCCCACATAGACGGCGACGCCGATCAGCACCCCCTCCGCGTCGCCCAGCGACGCCTTGGAGACGAAGACGGTGCGCGGCACGGTGGGATCGTCCTCGATCTCGCGCACGTCGTCGCACGTCCGGCCGAGCTTGGCCTGCAGCGCGCGCTCCCCGCTGGCGATGCTGAGGTCGGCGCGGTTGAAGCCGCTCGACTGCAGGTCGGCGACGGCGCCGTCCAGGCAGTCCGGGTCATCGAACACCGCCACCACTTCCCGCACCCGTCCGGTGGCAAAGGCGGAATCGTCCCTGTCCAGCGCAACCATGTCGTCCTCCCTCCGGTGACCTCACGGCACATCCGGGAATGACATGACGCGGTACGCCGGGCGGCGACAGCGCTCTACCTCCAATGCGAGACCGGGAAACGAAAAAGGCCGCCCATGGGGGCGGCCTTTGCCGTTCGGGTGCTTTGCCCAGGGCTTACTTCGCGTTCATCATGGCGACGGCGGTGTCGCTCATGCGGCAGGAGAAGCCCCACTCGTTGTCGTACCAGGTCATGATGCGCACGAAGGTGCCGTCGATGACCTTGACCTCGTTCAGCGCGAAGATCGAGCTGTGCGAGTCATGGTTGAAGTCGCTGGACACCAGCGGCTCGTCGTAGCAGCCCAGGATGCCCTTCAGCGGGCCGTTGGCGGCGGCCTTGATGGCGGCCTTGATCTCGTCGGCCGTGGTGGCCTTCTTGGCGACGAACTTGAAGTCCACCACCGAGACGTTCGGCGTCGGCACGCGGATGGCGGTGCCGTCCAGCTTGCCCTTCAGCTCCGGCAGGACCTTGCCCACGGCCTTGGCGGCACCGGTCGAGGTCGGGATCATGTTCAGGGCCGCCGCGCGGGCGCGGTGCAGGTCCTTGTGCATGGTGTCGACGACACGCTGGTCACCCGTGTAGGAGTGGATGGTCGTCATGAAGCCGTGGTCGATGCCCACCGTGTTGTTCAGCACGAACGCCACCGGCGCCAGGCAGTTGGTGGTGCACGATGCGTTCGACACGATGCGGTGCCCGGCGGTCAGCTTGTCGCTGTTGACGCCATAGACGACCGTGATGTCCTCGTCGGTGGCTGGGGCGGAGATCAGCACCTTCTCGGCACCGGCTTCCAGGTGCAGCGACGCCTTCTCGCGCGAGGTGAAAATGCCCGAGCACTCCATGGCGACCTGGACGCCCAGGTCCTTCCACGGCAGCTTGGCCGGGTCACGCTCCTGCACGACCTTGATGGCGTGGCCGTTGACGACGAGGTTGCCGTCCTTGGCCTCGACCGTGCCCGGGAAGCGGCCGTGCACGCTGTCGTACTTCAGCAGGTGCACGTTGGTGTCGAGGTCGGCGAGGTCGTTGATGGCCACCACCTCGACATCCGTGCGGCCGCTCTCGTAGATCGCCCGCAGCACCAGACGGCCAATGCGGCCGAACCCGTTGATCGCAACCCGAACTGCCATGACTTCCTCCAGTCTGTCGTTGCGGCTCCGGGGAAGAACGCTCCCGGAGCCCGTTACCCTGTGGCGAAACGTGCTGTTACAGGCGCGCCTTGGCGGCCTTCACGACCGCCTCGGCGGTGATGCCGAAGTGCTTGTACAGCTCCTGGTAGGGAGCCGATTCGCCGAAGCCCGCCATGCCGACGAAGCCGCCGTCGCGGCCGATCCAGCGGTCCCAGCCCTGGCGCACCGCGGCTTCCACCGCGATCCGCACGCCGCCGCCCAGGACCTGCTCCTGGTAGGCGTCGCTCTGCGCCTCGAACAGCTCCCAGCAGGGCATCGACACCACGGCGGTGCCCACGCCCTCGGCTTGCAGCGTCTCGCGCGCCTTGACCGCGATCTCGACCTCCGACCCGGTGGCGAGCAGCGTGACCTTGCGCTCGCCCTCCGCCTCCATCAGCACGTAGGCGCCGCGGGCGCTGAGGTTGTCGGCGGTGTGGCGGGTGCGCAGCGTCGGCACGTTCTGGCGGGTCAGCGCCAGGACCGACGGCGCCTTGGCGCTTTCCAGCGCGATCTGCCAGCACTCCGCCGTCTCCACCGCGTCGGCCGGACGCAGGACGAGAAGGTTGGGGATGGCGCGCAGGGCGGCAAGGTGCTCGACCGGCTGATGCGTCGGCCCATCTTCGCCCAACCCGATGGAGTCGTGCGTCATCACGAAGATGGAGCGCGTCTTCATCAGGGCGGCCAGACGGATGGCCGGGCGGCAGTAGTCGGCGAACTGCATGAAGGTGCCGCCGTAGGGGATGACGCCGCCGTGCAGCGCCATGCCGTTCATCACGGTGGCCATGCCGTGCTCGCGCACGCCGTAGCGCACGTAGCGGCCGGCGAACGCGCCGGAACCCTTCACGTCGGCGGTGTTCTTGACCTTGGTGTTGTTGGACGGCGTCAGGTCGGCGGAGCCGCCGATCATCTCCGGCACCGCCGGGACCAGAACCTCCAGCACGTTGCCGGACGCGACGCGGGTCGCCCAGCTCGGCTTCTCCTCGGAGGCCTTCTTCTTGAACGCCTCGACGACGGCCGGCAGGTCGGCCGGCAGCTTGCCGGTGACGGCGGCGTCGAAGGCGGCGCGGGCCTGCGCGTCCAGCGCGCCGTGCCGGCCTTCCCACGCCTTGTATTCGGCTTCGGCGCGCGTGCCGGCGGCGCGCCAGGCGTTCAGCACGTCGTCGGGCACCACGAACGGCTCGTGCGGCCAGCCCAGGTTGTCGCGCGTCGCCTTGACCTCGTCGAGGCCGAGCGGCGAGCCGTGGCAGCCGTGCGTGTTCTGCTTGTTGGGGGCGCCCTTGCCGATGATGGTGCGGCAGGCGATGAAGTTCGGCCGGTCGGACGACTGCGCGGCCCTGATGGCCGCCTCGACGGCGGCCATGTCGTGGCCGTCCACCGCCTGGACGTTCCAGCCATAGGCGCGGAAGCGCGCCTGCGTGTCGTCGGTGAAGGACAGGTCGGTCGATCCGTCGATCGAGATGTGATTGTCGTCCCACAGCACGATCAGGCGGTTCAGCTTCAGGTGGCCGGCCAGCGAGCAGGCCTCGTGGCTGACGCCCTCCATCAGGTCGCCGTCCGACGCGATGACGTAGGTGAAGTGATCCACCAGCTCGTCGCCGAAGCGGGCGTTGGCGATGCGCTCGGCCAGCGCCATGCCGACGGCGGTGGAGACGCCCTGGCCCAGCGGGCCGGTGGTCATCTCGACGCCGATCTCCGGATCCACCTCGGGGTGGCCGGGCGTCAGGCTGCCGATCTGGCGGAAGTTCTTGAGCTGCTCGATCGTCATCCGCTCATAGCCGGTCAGGTAAGCCAGCGAGTAGACGAGCATCGAGCCGTGGCCGGCCGACAGCACGAAGCGGTCGCGGTCGGGCCAGGTCGGGTGCGCCGGGTTGAACTTGAGGAAGCGCGTGAACAGCACGGTGGCCACGTCGGCCATACCCATCGGCATGCCGGGATGCCCCGACTTGGCGGCCTCGACGGCATCCATGGCGAGCGCGCGGATCGCGTTGGCCATGGTCTCCGGGGAAACGGTGTGGGTGGACATCAATTCTGGTTCCTGGTCGGGGTCCTGGGGGCGCGTGCGCTCGCTGGCAAGGAACGTGGCCGGTTGGACGGGGGCGCGCCGCTCCCCGCCGGATCGGCGCAAAATGCAGATCCGGCGCGGCTTGGTCAACACGCGAATGGGTAGGAACAGCCTCCCGCATTGGGGTGGGGTGGATGGGGTGGCGCCTGCGATGTGCGGCCTCTTTTCGGTTGACGGCAGGCCGTTGCCGGCCCAACTGTAAGAGTCTCGCCAGTTGTGCAGTTGCGAAAGGCCATCCCGAACGCCATGCACGCCTTGAAAGCCGCCCTCGATCGCCTGGGGCACGCCGTCGGTCGCCTGGAGCACGCGGCCGCGAACCGCGAGATCCGATTCAGCCGCCGCGAGCACGAGCTGTCGGAAGCGCTGACGCAGGCGCGCGCCGAGACGGCCAGGGCCAACGAGAACGCGGACGCCGTGTCGAAGCGGCTGGAGACCGCCATCGGCCGTCTCGAAGCCGTGCTGGAGACCTGACCGCCCATGGCCCGCGTCGAGATCGAGATCAACGGCCGCCCCTACCAGCTCGCCTGCGAGGACGGGCAGGAGTCGCGCATCCGCGAACTGGCGGCCTACGTGGACGGGCGGCTGAAGCAGGTGACCGGCGGGGGCCGGTCCGGCTCCGACACCATGATGCTGGTGGCGACCTGCCTCGTCCTGGCGGACGAGCTGAGCGACGCGCTGACCGGCCGCGCCGCGCCGGCGCCCCGCGTCGGCCCCTCGCCGGAGGAGGTTGCGGCCGAGGCGGCGGCGGTGGCGACGGTCGAAGCGATCACGCGGCGCATCGAAGAGGTTGCCGCGCGGCTCGAGCGCGCCTAAGTTAGATCCCGGAAGGTTCGCTGCCTGGCGCGTCAGGTCGCATTATCCCCAGGGCCGATAACCCTAACCTCTTGGGAGCTGTCCCTGCCGGAACCGTGGTTCCGGTACATGGCGCCCACCTGCACTGGCAGGCCGTGGAGGATAGGCACTAAGGCCAACGGCCAAGGCGGCGCCTTCCACCCTGTTTCCCCGTCAGGTTTCCGACCGCCGATGACCGACCCGCGCGAGGCCAAGGCTGCCGCCAGACTGCGGGCGCGGGCCTTGCGCGACGCGGTCACCGATCCGGATGCCTGCGGCCGCGCCGCGCACGCCATCCGCGACCGCATCCTGGCCGAGGTGCCGCTGCCGGACGGGCCGGTGGCCGGCTACTGGCCGCTTGGCTCCGAACTCGACGTGCGGCCCCTGCTGCTCCATTTTTCCGGACAGGGACGGACGGCGGCGCTGCCGGTGGCCGGCCCGCGCGGGGAGGCGCTGCGCTTCCGTGCCTGGACGCTGGACACGCCGCTGCGCGAGGGGCGCTTCGGCATCACGGAGCCGGACGAGACCGCCCCCTGGGTGGTGCCGGTCGTGCTTCTGGTGCCGCTGCTGGCCTTCGACCGCGGCGGGCACCGGCTGGGCTACGGGGCCGGCTATTACGACCGCACGCTGGACGGGCTGCGGGCCGGGGGCGGGCCGGTGCTGGCGGTGGGCGTCGGCTTCGCCGCGCAGGAGGTCGAGGCGGTGCCGCACGGGCCGCACGACCAGCCGCTCGACTGGATCGTCACCGAGCGCTTTTCGATGAAGGTTGAACGATGAGACTTCTGTTCCTCGGTGATGTCGTCGGCCGGTCCGGGCGCGACGCGGTGATCGCCCACATGCCCCGGATCAAGGCGGAACTGGACCCCGACATCGTCGTGGTCAACGCCGAGAACGCCGCTGGCGGCTACGGCATCACCGTGAAGATCGCCGGCGAGTTCTTCGAGGCCGGAGTCGACGTCCTCACGCTGGGCAACCACACCTGGGACCAGAAGGAACTGGTCGGCACCATCGACCAGCAGCCGCGCGTCATCCGCCCGCTGAACTACCCGGAGGGCACGCCGGGCCGCGGCTTCGTGCTGCTGCAGGCGCGCGGCGGGCGCAAGATCCTGGTGGTCAACGCGCTGGCCCGGCTGTTCATGGAGCCGCAGGACGATCCCTTCGCCGCCATCGACCGGGTGCTGCGCGCCCACCGGCTGGGGCCGGGCGGGGTGGACGCGATCCTGGTGGACTTCCACGGCGAGGCGACCAGCGAGAAGATGATCATGGGCCACTTCCTGGACGGCCGCGCCTCGCTGGTGGTCGGCACCCACAGCCACGTGCCGACGGCCGACCACATGATCCTGCCCGGCGGCACCGCCTACATGACCGACGCCGGCATGTGCGGCGATTACGACAGCGCCATCGGCATGAAGAAGGAGATCGCCGTGGCGAAGATGGTCCGCAAGCTGCCGACCGAGCGCCTGTCCCCGGCCGAGGGCGAGGGCACGGTGTGCGGCGTCTACGTGGAGACTGACGACCGCAGCGGCCTCGCCACCCGCATCGAGCCGTTGCGCCTCGGCGGCCGTTTGAGCCAGCATATGCCGACGCGGAGCTGACGCTTCCCGGAGAGTTCCCCATGGGTTGCGGCGCCAAGTACGACGAGGACTTCTACGCCTGGACGCCGCCAACCTGCCGCTCGACTGGGAGAACCTCGCCGACGAAATCGAGGGCGTGGGGAAGAGCGATCGGCGCGGCGTGGTCAGCCAACTGGAGCGGATCATCGAATATTTGCTCAGGCTGGAGTTCTCTCCGTCGGAGTTTCCTCGGCGCGGCTGGAAGGTGTCCGTCAGCGATGCCCGGCGCGAGGCCGACTTGATCCTGGCCGACAGTCTCAGCCTGCCGGGCCGGCTGGCGGACCTGCTTCCGGACGTGTGGCGGCGCGGTCGCGCCGAAGCCGCGAACGGCCTGAAGCCTGACGGTTTGCCGTCCAAGATGCTTCCCGCCGACTGCCCCTACACCGCCGACCAGCTTCTCGATTGTGGCTGGTGGCCCACCAACCGGCACGGCCTGGACTGAGTATCCCGCCGCATGTCTGTGGCGAAATCGGATGGCCGCATTCTCGCCATATTGACTTTCTAAGGGAGTAGGTGTGCTCTGCGCCCGCGCAAGGGTGCGCGGCTGCACCAGATCTGGTACATGTGCCGCACGGCATCCCACACCGTACCCTAAACCTTGTCACGCTCTTCTCTAGCCTGGGGCTCGTCCGACGCATGGCCGGTCATTCACAATTCAAGAACATCATGCACCGCAAGGGCGCGCAGGACGCCAAGCGGTCCAAGATCTTCAACAAGCTGGCGCGCGAGATCACCGTGGCCGCCAAGTCCGGCCTGCCGGACCCGGCCGCCAACCCGCGCCTGCGCGCCGCCATCCTCGCGGCCCGCGGCCAGAACATGCCGCGCGACCGCATCGACCGCGCCATCAAGCAGGGCACGCCGGGCGGCGGCGACGACACCAACTATGAGGAGGTGCGGTACGAAGGCTACGGCCCCGGCGGCATCGCGCTGATCGTCGAGGCGCTGACCGACAACCGCAACCGCACGGCGGCCGAGGTGCGCTCCGCCTTCACCAAGTACGGCGGCAGCCTGGGCGAGACCAACTCGGTGAGCTTCATGTTCAACCGCGTCGGCGCCATCTATTACCCGGCTGCCACGGCCGACGCCGACACGATGTTCGAGGCGGCGCTGGAAGCCGGCGCCGACAACGTCGAGTCCGACGAGAACGGGCACGAGGTCACCACCACGGTGGAGAGCTTCGCCGCCGTGCGCGACGCGCTGGACGCCAAGTTCGGCGCGCCGGAGAGCGGCCGCCTCGCCTGGAAGCCGCTGAACACCGTCGCTCCGCCGGAGGACGCCGCCGCCACCCTCATCAAGCTCCTGGAGGTGCTGGAGGACAACGACGACGTCCAGAATGTCGAAGGCAACTACGACATCTCGGCCGAGCTGATGGAGAAGCTGACCGCGTGAGGATACGGACGTGGGCGGCTATGGCGGCGACGGCACGGGCATGGCGGCGGTGCGGCTGCTCGGGATCGATCCCGGGCTGCGGCACACCGGCTGGGGCATCATCGATGTCGCCGGCAACCGCCTGAGCCACGTCGCCGACGGGGCTGTCCACTCCCGCGACGGCTGCGCGCTGGCCGAACGGCTGTGCCAACTGCACGACGCGCTTGCCGAGGTGATGGAGCGCTACCGCCCCGACGAGGCGGCGGTGGAGGAGACCTTCGTCAACGCCAACGCCGCCTCCACGCTGAAGCTGGGGCAGGCGCGGGCGGTGGCGCTGCTGGTGCCGGCGCAGGCCGGCCTGGCGGTGGCCGAGTACCCCAACAACATGGTCAAGAAGGCCGTGGTCGGGGCGGGGCGCGCCGACAAGGCGCAGGTGCAGATGATGGTGCGGGTGCTGCTGCCCGGCTGCACGATCGCCACCGCCGACGCCGCCGACGCGCTGGCCGTGGCGATCTGCCACGCGCACCACCGCTCGACGTGGCAGGTGTGGAAGAAGGGGGAAGGGGGTGCCGCCGCCCATTCCCTCTCCCGCCCCGGGAGAGGGTGGCGCGAAGCGCCGGGTGAGGGTCTTGCGCTGCTGGATCCCCCCAAGCAGGCGAAGCGCGTCGCTACCCCTCAGGAAACCGAGCGCGCCCGTATCCTGCGCCGCGACTCCACGGATGTGGAAAAGCTGCTGTGGCAGCGCCTGCGCAACGCGCAATTGGGGGCGAAATTTCGTCGCCAGGAACCCATCTTCGGCTTCACGGTGGACTTCGTCTCGCACGACCACCGGCTGATCATCGAACTGGACGGCGGCCAGCACGCCGACCGGGCCGATCAGGATCAGCGGCGCACGCGCATGCTGGAACAGGCGGGCTTCCGCGTGCTGCGCTTCTGGAACACCGATGTGAATGACAACCTGAACGGCGTGCTTGAGACCATCAAGGCGCGCCTGGACGAAACCACTGTCCTGAGGCGGCCCACCGCCCCGGCGGCACCCTCACCCTCCCGCCCTGCGGGCGGGCCCCTCCCTCTCCCGGGGCGGGAGAGGGGTGAAGGAGAAAACTCATGATCGCCAAGCTCACCGGCGTGGTCGATGGCGTCGGTGTCGATTCCGTCGTGCTCGACGTCAACGGCGTGGGCTACGCGCTGACCTGTTCGGGGCGCACGCTGTCGCGCCTGATGGGGGGCGAGCGCACGTCGCTGGTCGTCGAGACCTTCGTGCGCGACGACCGCATCGTGCTGTACGGCTTCGCCGACAACGCCGAGCGCGACTGGTTCCGCCTGCTCACCACCATCCAGGGCGTCGGCGCGCGCCTTGCTCTCGCCATTCTCGGCGTGCTGGATGCGGAGCAGCTCACCCACGCCATTGCGGCGCAGGACAAGACCGCGCTGATCCGCGCCGACGGCGTCGGCGCCAAGGTCGCGGCGCGCATCATCAACGAGTTGAAGGACAAGGTCGGCGGCCTGTCGCTCGGCATGAGCGGCACCACCGCCACGGCGCCGGCCAAGGGCGGCGCGCCCGTGCCCGTCCCCGGCGGCAACGCCGCCATGGCGGACGCCGTGTCGGCGCTGGTCAACCTCGGCTACGGCCGGTCGGAGGCGTTCGGCGCGGTCGTCGCGGCCGGGCGCTCGCTGGGCGACGGTGCTGCGGTGGGCGACCTGATCCGTCAGGGATTGAAGGAGCTTAGCCAGTGAACGCCACCCCGGAGCGGGACAGGCTCGTGCAGACCGGGCAGGGGCCCGGCGACGCGCCGGAGGCGTCGATCCGCCCGCTGTCGCTGGCCGACTTCACCGGCCAGAAGCAGGCGCGCGAGAACCTGTCGATCTTCATCCAGGCCGCCCGCTCGCGCGGGGAGGCGCTGGACCACGTGCTGCTGTTCGGGCCGCCGGGCCTGGGCAAGACCACGCTGGCGCAGATCGTCGCGCGCGAGCTGGGGGTGAACTTCCGCGCCACCTCCGGCCCGGTCATCGCGCGCGCCGGCGATCTGGCCGCGCTGCTCACCAACCTGCAGCCGCACGACGTGCTGTTCATCGACGAGATCCACCGCCTCAACCCCGCGGTCGAGGAGGTGCTGTACCCGGCGATGGAGGATTTCCAGCTCGACCTCATCATCGGCGAAGGGCCGGCGGCGCGCTCCATCCGCATCGACCTGCCGCCCTTCACGCTGGTCGGCGCCACCACCCGCTCCGGCCTCATCACCCGCCCCCTGCGCGAACGCTTCGGCATCCCCGTCCGCCTCCAGTTCTACGAGCCGGAGGAGCTGCAGCTCATCGTCAGCCGCGCCGCCCGCGTGCTGGGCATGGCGATCACGCCGGAAGGGGCGCGGGAGATCGCCAACCGCTCGCGCGGCACGCCGCGCGTGGCCGGCCGCCTGCTGCGCCGGGTGCGCGACTTCGCCGCCGTGGCGGGCGTGGAGGAGGTGGACGCGCGCGCCGCCGATGCCGCCCTGACGCGGCTGGAGGTTGACCGCCTGGGCCTGGACAGCATGGACCGCCGCTACCTCGGCATCATCGCGCAGAACTACGGTGGCGGCCCGGTGGGCGTGGAGACGCTGGGTGCGGCGCTGGGCGAACAGCGCGACGTGCTGGAGGAGGTGGTCGAGCCCTACCTGATCCAGCAGGGCTTTTTGCAGCGCACGCCGCGCGGGCGCATGCTGACCGACGCCGGCTTCCGCTACCTGGGCCTGCCGCCGCCGGCCGCGCCGGCCCGCCAGCTCGACCTGCTGGACCGTGCCCTGGACCCCGACGTGGAGCCGGACGAGGACGCCGATGGCTGACCTGTCCGGGCACTTCGACGAGGCGGGCGTGCACCGCTACCCGCTCCGCGTCTTCTACGAGGACACGGACGCCGGCGGCATCGTCTACCACGCCAATTACCTGCGCTTCGTCGAGCGGGCGCGTACGGAGATGCTGCGCCTGCTCGGCCATCGCCACACCGGGTTGATGGCGGAGCAGGGTGTGTCATTTGCGGTACGCCACGTCGGGATCGATTTTGTCGCTCCCGCGAAGCTTGACGATACGCTTGAAGTAGAGACGCGAATCACCGATATCGGCGGCGCCTCCTTCGCAGTTGCACAATCGGTTCGCCGCGATGGCCGAGAGCTGGCGCGGGCGGACGTGAAGGTGGCGATGATCAACCGCGCCGGCCGGCCGACCCGCATCCCCGCACCGGTGCGCGACGCGCTGGACACCCTGTACCAACGGCAGAAGCGAGACTGACGGCAATGGAGCATGCAATGAACGCCGCCGGGGTGGCGGCAAAGGCCCACGACATCACGATGTGGGGGCTGTTCTGGCAGGCCGACCTGCTGGTCAAGCTGGTCATGATCATGCTGCTGGCCGCCTCGGTCTGGTGCTGGGCCATCATCATCGAGAAGCTGATGCGCATCCGCCGCCTGAACGCCCAGGCCGATGCCTTCGAGGAGAGCTTCTGGTCCGGCGGCTCGCTGGACGCGCTGTACGACCGCGTCGGCAAGCGGCCGGAGGACCCCATGTCGGCCACCTTCGCCGCCGGCATGCGCGAATGGCGCCACGCCGCCGACCGCGGCCTGGGCGGCCCCATCAAGGCGTCGCTCCAGCAGCGGGTGGAGCGGGTGATGACCGTGACCATCGGCCGCGAGATGTCGCGGGCGGAGCGCTACATGACCTTCCTCGCCTCCGTCGGCTCGACGGCGCCGTTCATCGGCCTGTTCGGCACGGTGTGGGGCATCATGAACTCCTTCACCTCGATCGCCGCGTCGAACAACACCAGCCTCGCCGTGGTGGCGCCGGGCATCGCCGAGGCGCTGTTCGCCACCGCCATGGGCCTGCTGGCCGCCATTCCGGCGGTGGTCGCCTACAACAAGTTCTCCACCGACCTCGCGCGCTACGCCGACCGCCTGGACGCCTTCGCCGGCGAGTTCGTCGCCATCCTGTCGCGCCACCTCGAAGAGCGGGGAGCCGCCTGAGATGGGCGCATCGCTGGGTGCCAAGGGCGGCCACGGCCGCGGTCGCCGGCGCGGCTACCGCGCGATGGCCGAGATCAACATGACGCCGTTCATCGACGTCATGCTGGTGCTGCTCATCGTCTTCATGGTGGCCGCACCCCTGCTCACCGTCGGCGTGCCGGTCGACCTGCCGAAGACCAACGCCGCGCCGCTGGAGGCGCAGAAGGACCCGCTGTTCGTCACCGTCCAGGCGGACGGCACGGTGTTCGTGCAGGAACAGCGGGTGGACACGGCCGGCCTTGTGCCGCTGCTGGTCGCCATCACCAATTCGAACCCGGAGGCCCGCATCCTCGTGCGCGGCGACGCCAAGATCGCCTACGGGCGGATGCTGGAGGTCATGGGCACCATGAGCGGGGCCGGTTTCAAGAAGGTCGGGCTGGTGGCGGAACTGCCGAACCAGGCCGCTGGCCCGTCCGCCCCGGTCGTGCGCCCGGCCGCCGCTCCCGCCAGGACGCGCTGAGAAGGCGGGCCCGGCCATGCGCGAACCCCTGATCGCTTCGGCGGTGCTGCACACGGCGCTGATCGCGCTGATCGTGCTGGGCCTGCCGCCCAGCGATCGCAAGCTCGACATTCCCCAGTCGATCCCCATCGAGATCGTCGACATCGGCGAGATCACGGAGGCCGCGCGCGTCGACAAGGGCGAGCCGAAGCCGGAGCCGCCGAAGCCGCCGGTCCCGGACGCCAAGCCTGCCCCACCGCCGCCCGAACCGGTGGCCGAAGCCCCCCCACCGCCGCCGCCGCCGCCCAAGGCGCCGGAACCGCCGAAGCTCGCCCAGGTGCCGCCCCCCCCGCGCGAGCCTGAGCCGCCCAAGCGCGCGCCCGAACCGCCGCCCCCTCCGCCTCCGCCGCCCGCGCCGACGCCGGAACCGGCCCCGATTCCGCCCAAGCCGCCCCGGCCGGAGCCTCCCAAGCCGGAACCGCCGAAACCGGAACCGCCGAAGCCGGAGCCCCCCAAGCCGGAACCCCCGAAACCGGAGCCGCCCAAGGCCGAACCGCCGAAGCCGGAACCGCCGAAGCCGCCCGCCCCGCAGGCGAAGCCGAAGCCGGAGCCTGCCAAGGAGCCGCCGAAGGAGCCCGCGAAGGAGGATCCGCTGGCCAAGCTGCTGGGCAACGTCCAGAAGCTGAAGCCCTCGGACAACGCCAAGGCCGATGCCAAGTCGGACGCCAAGGCACAGCCGCAGCAGCAGGCCGCGTCCGCGCCGGCCGGCGCCGCGAAGGCGACGAGCGGCCCGCAGCGGGACTTCAAGCCGTCCGGCCGGGCGATCGACGCCATCCGCAGCCAGGTCGGCAAGAACTGGAACTTCGATCCGGGCCGCAAGGACGCCGGCAACATGGCCGTGGAGATCCGCATCGAGGTCGCGGTCGACGGCACGGTGCTGCGCACCGAGCTGAGCGAGGAGACCCGCCGCCGCGCGTTGAGCGACAGCCATTACCGGGCAGCCGCGGAAAGCGCCCTGCGTGCCATAAACAGGACGCAAAAGCTTGATCTCCTGCCGAGCGAATTCACTCCTGAAACCTATGAGAAGTGGCGAACCATCGTGTTCGCCTTCGACCCAAGGGACATGTAGGACCATGAATAGGAAGACGAGGTTTATGCTGCGGCTGGCCGGGCTGGCCGGCGCCGTGTTGCTCGCCCTGGGCGTGGCCGCTCCGCAGGTGGCGCGCGCCGAGTTGCGCATCGACATCACCAAGGGCGTGGTCGAGCCCCTGCCCATCGCCATCACCAGCTTCTTCGGCGGCGGCGGGCGCGAGGCGCAGATGGGCGCCGACGTGGCCCGTGTCATTTCCGCCGACCTGGAGCGCTCGGGCCTGTTCAAGCCTTTGAGCCCGCAGGCCTTCCTGCAGACGCCCGAACAGCTCCAGCGCGGCGAGCCGCGCTACCAGGACTGGCGCGCCATCGGCGCCCAGGCGCTGGTGGCCGGCGGCGTGAGCGCCACCGGCGACGGCCGCATGAAGGTCGACTTCCGCCTGTGGGACGTCACCGCCAGCCAGTACATGGCCGGCCTGTCCTACACCGCCACGGCGGATAGCTGGCGGCGCATCGCCCACATCATCGCCGACGCCATCTACAAGCGCCTCACCGGCGAGGACGGCTATTTCGATACCCGCATCGTCTACATCTCCGAGTCGGGTCCGGCCAACGCGCGCAACAAGCGTCTGGCCATCATGGACCAGGACGGCGAGAACCATCAGTTCCTCACCGACGGCCAGACGCTGGTGCTGACCCCGCGCTTCTCGCCGACGGCGCAGGAAATCACCTACATGTCGTTCTTCAACAAGAAGCCGCGCGTGTACCTGTTCAACATCGACTCCGGCCGCCAGGAGGTCCTCGGCGACTTCCCCGGCATGACCTTCGCCCCGCGCTTCTCGCCGGACGGCAACAAGGTCATCATGAGCATGGCGCAGAACGGCAACACCGACATCTACACCCTCGACCTGCGCACCCGCCGCAGCACGCAACTCACCGACGGCCCGGGCATCGACACCGCACCCAGCTACTCGCCGGACGGCCAGCGCATCGTCTTCGAATCGGACCGCGGCGGCTCGCAGCAGCTCTACGTCATGAACGCCGACGGCTCCGGCGTGCGCCGCCTGAGCTTCGGCGAGGGCCGCTACGGCACGCCGGTGTGGTCGCCGCGCGGCGACCTGATCGCCTTCACCCGCCAGCGCGGCAGCAACTTCGCCGTCGGCGTCATCCGTCCGGACGGCACCGGCGAGCGCATCCTCAGCGAGGCCTACCACGTGGAGGGGCCGACCTGGGCGCCGAACGGCCGCGTCCTGATGTTCTTCAAGGAGTCGCCGGGCGGCGGCGGGTCGCGTTCGGCCAAGCTATTCTCTATCGACGTATCAGGTATCAACGAACGTCGGGTCGTAACGCCGCTCGACGGCTCCGATCCCGCATGGTCGCCCTTGATTCCCTAAGGGACTAGCCCTATTTTGCGCGCCGCGTGGACAACGCCTAGGCGGAAGGTCAGAACGGCCCTCCGCCCCGTCGGGGCCTGACGGAAAACGTTGTCCAGCACGTGCTTTCCACCAATCCGTGTTCGCCCACTCACATCGAGTGTCGCTAAGGGGGTCATACTATGAATCTCAAGGTCCTGAGCCTGTGTGCGGCTCTTGCTCTGCTCGCTGCCTGCGAAACCGCGCCGAAGACCGACGGTGGTGCCAACACCTCCGGCACCCAGTCCTCGATCCGTCCGGGCTCGCAGGAAGACCTGGTCGTGAACGTCGGCGACCGCGTGTTCTTCGGCTTCGACCGTTCGGACCTGACGCCGGAGGCTCGCGCCACGCTCGACCGTCAGTCGGCCTGGCTGAAGCAGTACCCGAACGTCACCGTGACCGTTGAGGGTCACGCCGACGAGCGCGGCACCCGCGAGTACAACCTGGCTCTCGGCGAGCGCCGCTCGAACGCCGTGAAGAAGTACCTGGCCGCGCAGGGCATCAACCCGTCGCGCGTCAAGACCATCTCCTACGGCAAGGAGCGTCCCGCCGTTCTCGGCTCGAACGAGGCCGCCTGGGCCCAGAACCGTCGTGGCGTGACCGTCGTCGACTGACGACGGGAACCCGCCGGGGTTTTCGTGAAGCGCCGCGCCGGGGCAACCCGGCGCGGCGTTTTCTTTTTTCGGCGTTGCTTGCCGGAAAATGTCACAATACCACCCGAATGGATCATGATCCGGCCCGATTTCGGCCTCCGTGCCGGGCGAAACGGTGAGTATCGATTCAACTTGCTGCACCGTCTCCGGGGGACCCATGACCATTCGGATCGCGTTCGCCGCAGGCGCCCTCGCGCTTTTGTCCGCCTGCGCCGCCGACGACATCAAGAGCCAGCCGACTTGCTGCCGCCCGCCGCCGCCTGAACCCCGCGGCCTGCCCCCCGATGTCGGCGACCGCGTTTTCTTCGGCTACGACCGCTCCGACCTGACGCCGGAGGCGCGCGCCACGCTGGACCGGCAGGCGGAATGGCTGCGACTGCGCCCGAGCCGCGCCATCATCATCGAGGGTCACGCGGACGAACGCGGCACGCGCGACTACAATCTGGCGCTGGGCGAGCGGCGGGCGCAGGCGGTGCGCAATTACCTGCTGGCCAAGGGCGTGGCGCCGACGAACCTGTCGCTGATCAGCTACGGCAAGGAACGCTTGGCGGTCCCCGGCGACGGCGAGGCCGCCTGGGCGCAGAACCGGCGCAGCGTGACCGTGGTCGATTGACGCGTACCTGTCTCCTGCGCAACGCCGTCGGCAGCATCGCGCGGCCGCTGCGACGCCGTCAGCGCCGCGCTCGAATACCTGCTCCAGGGCGTCCGAGGCCCCCAAGAACGCGCTTTCCTTTGCTGGATTACCGCCATATTTTCGCCCCCATGGGCCGGCAGCGTTGGCCGGCGTTCCCCGCCGTTCCGGACGAGACACCATCGATGAAGACGACGACCTCCCTCGCTGCCCTGCTGGTGGGCGGACTGCTGTTCAGCGGCGCGGCCCTGGCGCAGGATGCCGGGCAGTTCCGCCGCCTGGAGCGGCTGGAGGCCGGCGCCGCCGCGCTGGGCGGCCGCATCGAAGTGGCGCAGGCCGACATGCCGCACTCGCTGGCCGCCGACTTCGAGGTGCGGCTCCAGCGCATGGAGCGCACCCTGTCGGAGCTGACCGGCCGCTATGAGGAAGCCGTCTACCAGATGAACCAGCTGAAGGACCGGCTGGAGCGCATCAACGGCGATGTCGACTTCCGCCTCCAGGCGCTCGAAAAGGGGGCCGGTGGGGGCGGTCTGGGTGGCGGCCCGGTGGCGCAGGCGCCCGCCGCGCCGGCCGCCAAGACCCCCGACAAGACGCCGGACAAACCCGCCGCTCCGCCGGCGGCTCCCCCGACCGCGACCGCCAAGCCGGCCGACACCAAGGTCGCGGCCCTTCCCCCCGGCGCCAGCCCGGAGAAGCAGTACGAGCACGCCTTCGAACTGCTGAGCAAGGCTGACTACGACCGCTCGGAAAAGGAATTCCGCGAGTTTCTGACCAGGAACAAGAGCCACACCCTGGCCGGCAACGCGCAGTACTGGCTGGGCGAGACCTATTACGTCCGCAACAAGTTCGTCGAGGCGGCCAGCGCCTTCGCCGAGGCGATCCAGAAGTACCCGAAGGGCACCAAGGCGCCGGACAGTCTGCTGAAGCTCGGCATGTCGCTGGCCCAGCTCAAGCAGAACGCCGACGCCTGCACCGCCTTCGGCCAGTTGGTGACCAAGTTCCCCGACGCCTCGACCAGCGTCAAGCGCCGCGCCGAAACCGAGCGCCGAAAGCTCAACTGCAAATGATCCGGCGGTGACCGCCTCGCTCACGGCGGCCGCGTTCGCCGCGCGCATGGCGCGGCTGGGCGGATTCGAGGCCGCGCCGCGCCTCGCCGTCGGCGTCTCCGGCGGCGCCGACAGTCTCGCCCTCACCCTGCTGGCGCACGAGTGGGCGGCGGCGCGCGGCGGCTCCGTCCTGGCGCTCACCGTCGACCATGCCCTGCGCCCCGAAGCCGCCGCCGAGGCTGCCCAGGTCGCCGCGTGGCTCGCCGCGCGCGGCATCGCCCACGCCGTCCTGCGCTGGGAGGGCGCCAAGCCCGCCTCCGGCCTCCAGGCCGCCGCCCGCGCCGCCCGCCACGCCTTGCTGGCCGAACGCTGCCGGGCCGAGGGCATCCTGCACCTGGCGCTCGCCCATCACCGCGACGATCAGGCGGAAACGGTGCTGCTGCGCCTCGCGCGCGGCAGCGGCGTCGACGGCCTCGCCGGCATGGCCCCGATCCGCTGGGACGCCGATGTGCGCATTCTGCGCCCGCTGCTGGATGTGCCGCACGCCGCCCTGGAAGCGACCTGCCGCGCCCAGGGCCAGCCCTGGATCGAGGATCCCTCCAACCGCTCTCCAGCCTACGCCCGCGGCCGGCTGCGCGCCGCCGCCGCCGCCCTGGCCGGGGAGGGGCTGGAGCCGGCGCGCCTGTGCGACACCGCGCGGCGTGCCCGCCGCGCCCGCGCCGCGCTGGAGGATCTCACCGCCGCCCTGCTGGCCCGCGCCGCCACGCTCTACCCCGAAGGCTGGATCCGCCTTGACCCCGCACCGTTGACCGACGCGCCGGAGGAACTCGGGCTGCGGGCGCTCGCCCGCGTCCTCGCCTGCGTCGGCGGTGCCCCCTACGCCCCACGCGCCGAGCGGCTGGAGCGCCTGTATGAAGACGTCCGCGCCGGCCTGCGCGCCGGCCGCACGCTGGGCGGCTGCCGCATCACGCCGCGCCGTGGCGCGCTGGCCGTGACCCGCGAGCCCGATGCCGCCACCGAGCGCCTGTCCCTCGCCCCGGGCGCCCGGATCTGGTGGGATCGCCGCTTCACCGTCTCGCTCGCCCCCGACGCCGCCGGCTCCCTCGCCGTCGCCCGCCTGGGCGCCGACGGCTGGCGCCAAGTCGCCGCCGCGCACCCCGATCTGCGTGCGCACGATCTGCCGGAACCGGCCCGCGCCGCGCTGCCGGCGCTGTGGAAAGACGGTGACCTGGTCGGGGTGCCGGCCCTGCCGCTTCCCAGCCCGTCCGCGGATGCCGGAGGGGCGGCGCGCTTCACCCCTTCGACACCTCTGGCGGGACCAGCTTTTCCGGTTGTTAAAGCCGGGGCCTGCATTATTTAATCAGGAGACGTGCCCGTGGGATTGGGTTGGGGCTCCGGGCCAACGGTACCGATCGGCGCGGTTCGCTTAGAAAGGCGTGAAACGTGAACAACTTCGGCAAGAATCTCGCGCTCTGGATCATCATCGGCCTGCTGCTGGTGGCGCTGTTCAACCTGTTCCAGAGTTCCTCCACCCGCAGCCCGCAGACGACGGTCCCGTTCAGCGAGCTGATCGCCGAGGTCGATCGCGGCCAGGTCGCCGACGTGACCATCAAGGGCAACCAGGTCACGGGCCACTTCACCGACGGCCGCTCCTTCAGCACCTACATCCCGGCTGAAGCCGACCTCGTGCAGCGCCTGACCGCCAAGAACGTGCGCATCAGCGCCGTCCCGGATGACAGCAACGTGCCCTCGCTCTTCTCGGTGCTGCTGTCCTGGTTCCCGATGCTGCTGCTCATCGGCGTGTGGATCTTCTTCATGCGCCAGATGCAGTCGGGCGGCGGCAAGGCCATGGGCTTCGGCAAGTCGCGCGCGCGCCTGCTGACCGAGAAGGTCGGCCGCGTCACCTTCGACGACGTCGCTGGCATCGACGAGGCCAAGCAGGAGCTGCAGGAGATCGTCGAGTTCCTGAAGGACCCGCAGAAGTTCCAGCGCCTGGGCGGCAAGATCCCCAAGGGCGTGCTGCTGGTGGGGCCGCCGGGCACCGGTAAGACGTTGACCGCGCGCGCCGTGGCGGGCGAGGCCAACGTGCCATTCTTCACCATCTCCGGTTCGGACTTCGTCGAGATGTTCGTCGGCGTCGGCGCCAGCCGCGTGCGCGACATGTTCGAGCAGGGCAAGAAGAACGCGCCCTGCATCATCTTCATCGACGAGATCGACGCGGTGGGTCGCCACCGCGGCGCCGGCCTGGGCGGCGGCAACGACGAGCGCGAGCAGACCCTGAACCAGCTCCTGGTCGAGATGGACGGCTTCGAGGCGAACGAGGGCGTCATCCTCATCGCCGCGACCAACCGCCCGGACGTGCTGGACCCCGCGCTGCTGCGCCCCGGCCGCTTCGACCGCCAAGTCGTCGTGCCGAACCCGGACGTGCTGGGGCGCGAGAAGATCCTCAAGGTGCACATGCGCAAGGTGCCGCTGGCCCCGGACGTGGAGCCGCGCATCATCGCCCGCGGCACCCCCGGCTTCTCCGGCGCCGACCTCGCCAACCTCGTCAACGAGGCGGCCCTGCTCGCCGCCCGCGCCGGCAAGCGCGTCGTCGGCATGGCCGAGTTCGAGAACGCCAAGGACAAGGTCATGATGGGTGCGGAGCGCCGCTCCATGGTCATGACCGAAGAGGAGAAGAAGCTCACCGCCTACCACGAGGCCGGCCACGCGGTGGTGGCGCTGCATTGCCCGGACAGCGATCCCATCCACAAGGCCACCATCATCCCGCGCGGCCGCGCGCTGGGCATGGTGATGCGCCTGCCGGAAGGCGACCGCATCTCGCTTTCCCAGGCCAAGCTGTTGGCCGACCTGCGCGTCGCCATGGGCGGCCGCATCGCCGAGGAGTTGATCTTCGGCCGCGAGCGGGTCACCACCGGTGCCTCGGGCGACATCAAGATGGCGACCGAGATGTCGCGCCGCATGGTCACCGAGTGGGGCATGAGCGACAAGCTGGGCCCGCTGCTGTACGGCGAGCCGACGCAGGAGGTCTTCCTCGGCCACTCCGTCACCCAGCACAAGAACATGTCCGACCACACGGCGCAGACGGTGGACGAGGAGATCCGCCGCATCGTCGAGGAGGCCTACGCCGCCGCGCGCCACATCCTGACCGAGAACATCGACCAGCTCCACACGGTAGCCAAGGGCCTCCTGGAGTACGAGACGCTGAGCGGCGAGGACATCCAGACCTTGCTGCGCGGTGAGCCGATCATCCGCGAGGACAATGGCAAGGAAGGCTTTTCGGTGCCTCCCAAGCAGCCCACCGGCGGCCGCCGCGCTTCCGTCCCGCCGTCCACCGGCGGCAAGGAAGCCGGCATCGACCCGGAGCCGCAGGGCACCTGAGGATCGTCACACTGGAAACGGCGCCCTCCGGGGCGCCGTTTTCGTTTGAGGGGAAGTGAGGTTGCGGGGGCCACCGGTGAGATGGCCCCCGAATTTGAGGCCGGTGGTGATGCGAGGGTCCCGCTCCTATAAGGAGCGCAACCTTAGGAATTGTCCGTGAAGCGGCCCCGCAAGAATCGACGGCGCCGCGGGCGTGTTCGAGACCGCCGGCGATCGCGAGGACAAGACCACCGAGGCGCAGGTGAGGCGCAGGTCGGCGGACTCTACCGCCAGATCAGCCGGTTGAAGGTCGAGAACGATTTCTTGGTCAAGAGGCTCGGCAGGTAGCCCGAGCCCAGGGGCGCGCGATGGACTGGCACTCGCGGGCGGTGCTGGCATGGCGCATCTACACGCGGTACGCCGACCTCTGCGTCGAGGCGCTGGAGGAGGCGCTTCGGCGCGCCGGAATGCGTATCCGCGCCTCCCGAACAACTGCTCCAGCGTGATCGCGCACATATGGCGTTCCTGGACTGCGAGAGATTGCGCCTGCCGCCGGCTGTTCAGCACCGCCAGTTCAGCCTTCGCGTGGTTACGCAAGACTTGCGAGAGTCCAGTGTGCAAGCCGATGCACAAGCGTCTCCTTCCTTGCAGCGGCTCGCACGGTCAACCCACCATACGATCAGCCGCCTTGACGATCCTTGCTCCATACGGCAGCGTATGTGATGAAAAAATCAGCGAGGGAGGAACGCGCGATGACGGACAATCCCACCTACCGCGGGACTGTCTACCCCTGGCATTGCGACCACGTCGGGCACATGAACGTCATGTGGTACGTGGGCAAGTTCGACGAGGCGACCTGGAACCTGTTCCGGCAGTTCGGCATCACCGCGGCACACCTGCGCGGCGGCTATGGCATGGCGGCGGTCCAGCAGAACATCACCTACAAGCGCGAACTGCTGGCCGGCGACACGGTCGAAGTGCACAGCCGCCTGCTGGAAGTCCGCGAGAAAGTCATCCGCTTCGTCCACGAGATGCGAAACTCCGAAACCGGCGACGTCGCCGCGGTATGCGAGCTGACCGGCGTCCACATGGACCGGTCCACCCGAAAGTCCTGCCCGTTTCCCGAAGCGGTGCTCGCAGCGGCGCGCGAGGCTCTCACGGGAACGGCCGCACCGTGTGCAGGTGGTTGAGCGGGCCGTGGCCGTGGCCGATGCCGGGCGCGGTGAGGATGGCCTGCACGAGGTAGGCCCGCGCCCGCGCCACGGCGTCGCGCACGCCCAGCCCCTGGGCGAGGCCGGTGGCGATGGCGGAGGCCAGCGTGCAGCCGGTGCCGTGGGTGTGCGGCGTGTGCACGCGCGGGCTCTCGAACACCTCCTCGCCGTCCTCGGTGAGGAGCAGGTCCTGGACCAGTTCGCCTTCCATGTGGCCGCCCTTGAGCAGCACCGCCTTCGGCCCGAAGGTGCGGATGAGCTGTGCCGCCCGGCGCATGTCGGCCAGATCGCGGATCTCGATGTCGGCCAGCGCCTCGGCCTCCGGCACGTTGGGCGTCACCAGATCGGCGAGCGGCAGCAGGCGCTTCTTCAGCGTCAGCTCCGCCTCGTTCTCCAGCAGCGCGTGACCGCCCTTGGCGACCATCACGGGGTCGACCACCAGCGGGACGTTGATCGCGCGCTCCTCGTATTCGCCGGTCACTGCCTCGATCACCTCGGCCGACGCCAGCATGCCGACCTTGATGGCGTCGGCCCCGATGTCTTCCAGCACGACGCGCATCTGCTGCGCCACGAAGGCCGGGTCGATGGGGAAGATGCCGTAGACGCCGGTGGTGTTCTGCGCCGTCAGCGCCGTGATCGCCGTCGCGGCATAGCCGTTCAGCGCACTGACCGCCTTGATGTCGGCCTGGATCCCGGCGCCGCCGCCGGAATCGGATCCCGCGACGATCAGCACACGTCCCTTCATTCGGCGGCCTCTACGGAATGCTCGGCGGCCACCCGGCGGATGGTGTCGGCGATGTCGCCCACCACCTGGTTGACCAGGGATTCGTCGTCGCCCTCGGCCATCACGCGGATGACCGGCTCGGTGCCCGACTTGCGGATCAGGATGCGGCCGGAGCCGTTGAGCCGGCCCTCGCCGTCGCGGATGGCCTCCTGCACCTCGGCCATGTCCAGCGGCTTGGAGCCGGCGGCGAAGCGCACGTTGGTCAGCTTCTGCGGCACCGGGTCGAACACGCGGCACACCTCGCTGACCGGCTTCCCGGCCGCCTGGATCACCGCCAGCGCCTGCAACGCCGCGATCAGCCCGTCGCCGGTGGTGGAGTAGTCGGACAGCACGATGTGGCCGGACTGCTCGCCGCCCACGTTGTAGCCGTGCTCGCGCATGTGCTCGACCACGTAGCGGTCGCCGACCGGCGTGCGCACCAGCGTCAGGCCGATGCCGCCCAGATGCCGCTCCAGCCCCAGGTTGGACATGACGGTGGCGACGAGGCCGCCGCCCTTCAGCTTGTCGGCCCGCGCCCAGGACGCGGCGACGAGGCCCATGAGCTGGTCGCCGTCGATGCGGCGCCCGGCCTCGTCCACCATGATCAGGCGGTCGGCGTCGCCGTCCAGCGCGATGCCCAGGTGCGCGCCCTCGGCCACGACGGTTTCTTGCAGGTGCTTGGTGGCGGTGGCGCCGCAGTCCTTGTTGATGTTGATGCCGTCCGGGTGGTCGCCGATCGGCACCACGTCGGCGCCCAGTTCGTACAGCACCTTGGGGGCGACCTTGTAGGCGGCGCCGTGGGCGCAATCGACGACGATCTTCAGCCCGTCCAGGCGCTGGCGGCGCGGGAAGGTGTTCTTGACGAACTCGATGTAGCGGCCGGTCGCGTCCTCCATGCGGCTGGCGCGGCCGAGGTCGGCGGCATGGGCGAGGTCCGGCGTGAAGGGCCGCCCCAGGCGCGCCTCGATCGCCATCTCCACCTCGTCCGACAGCTTGTAGCCGTCCGGCCCGAACAGCTTGATGCCGTTGTCCTGGTAGGGGTTGTGCGAGGCGGAGATCATCACGCCCATGTCGGCCCGCAGCGAGCGCGTCAGCATCGCCACGGCCGGCGTGGGCAGCGGGCCCACCAGCACCACGTCCATGCCCATGGAGATGAAGCCGGCGGTCAGCGCCGGTTCCAGCAGGTAGCCCGACAGGCGCGTGTCCTTGCCGATGACGACGCGGTGGCGGTGCTCGCCGCGGCGGAACTGCAGCGCCGTCGCCATCGCCACGCGCAGCGCCGTCTCGGCGGTCATCGGCTCGGTGTTGGCGGTGCCGCGGATGCCGTCGGTGCCGAACAGGTGTCGGGTCATGGAAGAACCTCGGGGCTGGACTGTCACTTTAGCGCGATTTCATGTGGCGTGAAGCCTTCATCGCCGCAACACCACCCTCGGGTCAAGGATCCTTCCGCGCGGACGCGAAAGGGTTACATCCATCCTACGCCGCCGGATGGAACGCCTCCCACACCGCGCGCGCCTGCGCCGTTTCCGCCACGTCGTGGACGCGCAGGATCTGCGCCCCCTGCGACGCCGTCTCCAGCCCCGCCACGATGGAGCCGGGCACCCGCTCCTTCGGCGCCGTGTCGCCCGACAGGCCCGCCACGAAGCGCTTGCGCGATACCCCGATCAGCACCGCGCAGCCCAGCGCGTGGTACAGCGACGCATGGCGCAGGATCTGTACGTTGTGCTCCAGCGTCTTGCCGAAGCCGATGCCGGGGTCCACCGCGATCTTGTCGAGCGGCAGCCCGGCCGCCACGCACGCCTCCACCCGTCCCTCCAGCCAGTCGAAGACGTCCAGCGCCGCATCCTCGTAGGTGGGGTTCTGCTGCATGGTGCCGGGCTCGCCCTGCATGTGCATCAGCACCACCGGCGCGCCGGCCCCGGCCACGATGGTGAGGCTCGCCGGGTCGCCGGTCAGCCCGCTGATGTCGTTGACGACCTTGGCCCCGGCGCCGAGCGCCGACAGCATCACCGAGGAATGCCGCGTGTCGACGGACACCACGGCCCCCTTTCCGACGAAGTGGCGGATCACCGGCAGCACGCGCGCCGCCTCCTCCGACGGCGCCACCGGGGCGGAGCCGGGCCGCGTCGACTCGCCGCCGACATCGAGGATGTCCGCCCCGGCGTCCAGCAGCGCCTGCCCGTGCGCGATGGCCCGCCCGGTGTCGAAGAAGTCGCCGCCGTCGGAGAAGCTGTCCGGCGTCACGTTGACGATGCCCATCAGGCGCGGCCGCTCCAGCCCCACCCCGGCGAACGCCCCGCGCGGCCGCGTCAGCGCCGCCAGCCGGCGGTCGAGCGCATCGACCACCGCCGTGCCGCACGCCCGCCCCCAGGCCATCACGTCGGACAGCGGCGCCATCGCGCGGTCGATCCGCCAGCCGGTGCGGACGATCACCTCCACCAGCGCGAAGGCGAACCGCCCCCCGGCCAGCGGCAGCACCGCCGCCTCCACCGCCGCGTCGGCCGGCAGCAGCCCCATGGGGCGCAGATAGATCCGCGCGCCCTCGTCGGCGGCCCAGGGGCAGAAGGAGGACAACGAACGCGGGGCGGGGGCGGACATGGCGGCTCCGGCAGATCGGACAGGGCGTGACAGGGGGCGAATGTTACCCGATGTTACGGGATGATACACAATGCGCCACCCCTGCACATTCGCCCACCTCCGTTCAAAACGCGCGGCCGGGCGCGGTGTTGCTCCTGAGGATTTTGATCCTAGAGGATTGGGGGTGCGGGAGCAAGCGGGAGGCCTGCCTCCCGCGCACTCCACCAAGGGCCGATGTGGCCCTTGGATCCCATGAATTCATTCGCTTATGCAGCCGCCGCCACCACGGGTGGCTGGTGGTTGCTCCGGCGGCGCTCAGACGATGGAGAGCGAGGCGGACGCCGGGCTGGACAGCGCTTCGGCCAGGGCGGTCACGCCGCGCACGACGTCCTCGCGGGTGCGCGGCATGCACAGGCCGACGCGCACGGCGTGCGGCGCGCTGGCGCGGCCCACGGTGAAGAGGTCGGCGCCGGTGACGACCACGCCGCGCCGCCTCGCCTCGGCCACGAAGTCCTCGCGGCGCCAGGGCTCGGGCAGCGCCAGCCAGAGGTGCTGGGCGGCCGGGTCGCCGCAGATCACGGCGGCCGGCAGAATGCCGCGGGCAAGCTTCTGGCGGGCCGCGTTCTCCGCGCGCTCCGCTTCGGCGAAACGGTCGGCTTGGCCGTCCTGGATCCAGCGGCTGGCAACCTCCGCCGGCAGGGCGGGGGCCGCGTAGTGCAGCGCGCGCGCCGCCGCCTCCAGTTGCGCGGTCAGCGCCGGCGGCGCCACGACGTAGCCAACGCGCAGACCGGCCGCGACGCTCTTGGACAGGCTGGTGATGTAGATCGTGATGTCCGGCGCGATGGTCTGGATCGGGCGGGCGTCGGTCAGCAGGAAACCGAAGACGTCGTCCTCCAGGATGGTGACGCCGTAGCGTCGGCAGATGGCGGCGATCTCGGCCCGCCGCTCGGGCGGCATCACCGAGGCGGTCGGGTTCTGCAGGCTCGGCACGATGTAGAGTGCCTTCGGCGCCAGGCGGCGGCAGGCCGAATCGAGCGCGTCGGGCATCAGCCCGTGGTCGTCCAGCGCAACCCCTTCCAGATGCAGGCCCAGCGTGGCGGCCAGCGTGCGCGTGCCGTAGGCGGTCAGCCGCTCGGTCAGCACCACGTCGCCGGGCCGCGCCACGGCGGCCAGCGCCACGGCGATGCCGTTCTGGGCGCCGGTGGTGATCAGCACCGAGTCGGGCGACGCCGACACGCGGTGCCGGCGGGCCATCCACTGCGCCCCCGCGGCGCGGTGCGACGGCAGGCCGGCGTGCGGCGCGTAGTCGATGAGGGAGGCGAGCGAGCCGGAGCCGGCAATCGCCATCAGCGTGCCGGCCAGCGCGTGTTCGGAGGCCTGCTGCTCCGGCTTGATGACCGTCATGTTGACGGCCGTCACTTCGGTGCGGCGCTGCCAGGACAGCGGATCGGGCTGGGGGGCGAAGCGCGGCCCCTGGACGAAGGTGCCGCGGCCGACCTCGCCGCCGATCAGGCCGCGCCGCTCGGCCTCCGCGTACGCGCGCGTGATGGTGCCGACGGTGACGCCCAGCCGGTAGGCGAGGTCGCGGTGGGTCGGCAGGCGGGTGCCGGCGGGCAGGCGGCCGGAAGCGATGTCGTCGGCCAGCGCGTCGGCGATGACGCGGTAGCGGGGGCCGGAGCGGTCGGAAAGGTCGGGAATCCAATTTGTCACGGTGACAATATAGACAAACCGGTATGACCAGTGCAAGGAGCTTGCTTATTGTCCCGAACGGCGGCCGCGCACCGAGGTGCGTACGGAACGTGGCGGAAGCAGGCTGTGCGTGTCCAGCGATCGAAAGTCGTGGCTCCAGCTCAGCCGGGCGACGGGAATGATGGCGCGTGGTGGCATGATTCCCGAGTCTTTCGCCGCTGTATGACATGTTGATCGAGATCGTCGAGCGGCTTTACGCTCCCGCATTGTCTCAATTGTCCCCACGAGTCCGGACGACACGACCGGACCCGTTCGTCCGACGGGGTTCCCCGATCAGGATGAAATCCGCGCCATCCCAGGAAGGTGTCGCATCCGGACAATCAGGGCGCCGTCCACGCCGCCACGGGACGGCCCGGCAGGGTCCGCACGAAGGCGGCCAGCCAGAACAGCCCCACGGCGGCCACCGCCAGCGCGTCGCGCCAGGAGGGCGCGCCGTCCGGCGTGCCCGGCCGCACCTGCCAGTAGAGGTGCGCGGCGTGTTGCACCAGCAGCAGCAGCGTCGCCGCCACCAGCACCCAACGCAGCCGGCGCAGCCGCCCGCCGATCAGCAGCAGCGCCGCCACCCCGGCCGCCGGCACCGTCACGCCAGGCATCAGCCACCACCACACGCCGTCCCGCCGGGTCAGATACCACGCCACCTCGTGCGGCAGGTCGGCCGACCACACCACCAGGAACTGCACGAACCACAGCCACGCCGACGCCAGCACCAGCGCCAGCAGGGCGCCGGTCAGGCTGGCGACGCGCCCCGGCGGCTCGCGGTCGGGGCGCAGCATGGCGGCCAGGATGGCGGCGGCCAGCGCCGCCGCCGCCTGCGCCACGCCGAAGGCCAGCCCATACAGGCTGGACAGCCACGCGGGGGCGAGCGACATGACCCAGTCCATCCCCGCCAGCGTCACCGTCGGCAGCACCAGCAACAGCCCCACCGCCGCGAGGCGCCGGTGATGCCGCCCCGGCCGCGTCATCGCCCAGGCCAGCGCGCTCCACACCGCCAGATAGACGGCGGAGCGCACGACGAACGCCGTTCCGCCCAGCCAGCGCGCCCGCGCCTCATGCAATCCCGCCTCCCCGCCCGGCCGCGCCCACGGGTAGACGTCGGCCAGCCCCATCAGCAGCGGCACCGACAGCAGCGCCAGCAGCGGAAGGGTCAGCGCCCCCGCCTCCAGTTCACCGCGCACCGGCGCCAGCCAGGGGTCGCCCAACAGGTGGCCCAGCATCAGCACGATCAGGCACCCCACCGCCAGCCCGGCCCACAAGAGGAACGCGACGAGCCACGCCGGCCGGAACGCCGCCGGGTCGGCCCACCAGCCGAAACCGGCCAATACCACGGCGACCAGCGCCAGCAGCGGCCAGAGCGTGCGGTGCGTCATCGCCGCTCTCCCGCCCGCCCGGCCTGCAGCGCCTTGATGTGGGCGGCAATGGCCCAGCGGTCGGTCGGGGCGATGCGGTCGCCGTAGGCCGGCATGGGGCCGGAGCCGTGCGTCATCACGCCGACGATGCGTTCGGGCGTCAGTGCCTGCTTCTCCGGCGCGTGGAAAGATGGCGGGGCGGGGAAGCCGTGCCGCACCACCGTCCCGTCGCCGTCGCCGCCCGTGCCGTGGCAGGGCGTGCAATGGATGGCGAAACGCTCCCGCCCACGCTTTGGATCGGATGTGTCCGGCGGCGGGGCGGGCAGGGCGCCGCGCGGCACCGTGCCCGGCGGGACCGGATCGGCCAGCGCCGCCCCCACGGTGCCCGGACGGGTCGGCGGGCGGTGCTCCAGCCCGTCGTCGCAGGCCGCCAGCGGCAGGAGGATCAATGCCAGGAGCGGCGCGCGTCTCACCACGGCACCTCCGCCACCCGGTCGGGGCGCAGGTCCTCCAGCGCCCGGCGCGTGCGTCGCGCCTCGAACAGCGGGTCGGCGCTCTCCACGCACAGGAAGTACGCGTCGCCGGAGGCGCGGTGGAACCGCGGGTCGTTGAACAGGGGATGGTAGGGCTCGGGCAGGCGGTTCAGCGCGAACATCGTCAGCACCGCCGCCACCGCCGCCCCCAGAATGCCCAGGATGATCGTCGCCGGCAGGAACGACGGCCAACTGTGCAGCGGCCGGCCGCCGACGTTGAGCGGGTAATCCACCGCCGAGGTCCAGACCTGCAGCGCGTACCCCCCGCCGCCCAGCGCCAGCGCCCCGGCCAACGCCGCCAGCGGCAGCAGCCAGCGCCGCCCGGCCTCCCCCGGGAGGTAAGGGGCGAGGTCTTCCACCGGCACCGGGCTGAACCCGTCGATCCGGCGGTAGCCGGCGCGGTGCAGCACCCGCGCCGCCGCGACCAGCCGGTCGGCGCTGTCGAACTGGGCGATCAGGCCGTAGGCGGGGGGGCGCGCCGTCATGGCCGTACTCCGGGCCGCACCCCCGGCCCGCCGTGCTCGGCGTGCGTCTCGAACATGGAGATGGCGGGCACGAAGCGCACGAACAGCAGCATCAACGCGCAGAACAGCCCGATGGTGCCGGCCAGCAGCCCTGCCTCCCACCACGTCGGCCCGTAGGTGCCCCAGGAGGACGGCAGGTGGTCGCGGTAGAGCCCGCCGACGACGATCACCAGCCGGTCCAGCCAGACGCCGGCGTTGACCAGCACGCCGACGGCGATCAGGGCCGGCGCGCTGCGGCGCACCCGCGCGAACCACAGCGCCTGCGCCGCCCCCACCGTGCCCAGCATCGCCCCCCAGGTCAGCGGCGCGAAAGGCCCCGTCACCTTCTCCAGCGCCGAGTGCCAGGCGTGTTCGCCGGCTTGCCACGCCACGAACCCTTCGAACCCGTACGACCACGCCATGACCACGGCGTTGGCCAGCAGCAGTTTCGCGATGATGTCGATGTGCCGCCGCGTCACCAACTCGTGCAGGCCCAGCAGCGTGCGCACCAGCAGCGCCACCACCAGCACCATGGCGAGCCCCGACAGCAGCCCGCTGACCACGAAATAGGGGGCGAAGCGGGCGCGGTGCCAGTCCGGCACCACGGTGACGGCGAATTCGAACGACACGGTGCTCTGCATGAACACCACCAGCGGCACCACCAGCGCGGCCAGGATCCGGTAGGCCTTCTGGTGGTTGAGCCAGTGCCGCGCCGAGCCGCGCCAGCCCAGCGCCAGCGCGCCGAAGACGACCTGCCCCCGCCGTGTGCGGGCGCGGTCGCGCAGGGCCGCGAGATCGGGGATCAGGCCGACGTACCAGAACAGCGCGGTCACCACGATGTGCGTGAGGATGGCGAAGAAATCCCACACCAGCGGGCTGCGGAACTGCGGCCACACCTCGAACGTGGCCGGGTAGGGGAACACCCAGTGGAACAGCCAGGGACGGCCCAGGTGCAGGATGGGGAACAGCCCGGCGCACAGCACGGCGAACAGGGCCGCCGCCTCGGCGAAGCGGTTGATGGAGGTGCGCCAGCGCGCCCCCCGCAGCACCAGCGCAGCGGCCAGCAGGCTGGCGGCGTTGGCGATACCGATCCACCAGACGTAGTTGATGATGTCGAAGGCCCAGACATAGGGCACGTTGGTGCCCCACACGCCCACGCCCCAGACGAACAGCCCGGCGCAGGCGACGGCCAGCACCAGCACGCCCCCCAGCGCCGCCGCGAATCCGGCGGCCCAGCGCCAGCCGAAGCGCTGTTCCAGGACGATGGCGCCGGCCTCGTGGTGGGGCAGTGCCGCCATGCTCAGGCCTCCTCCCCGGCCGGCGGGTTGTCGATGCGGGCGAGGTAGGTGGTGCGCGGGCGCGTGTTCAGCTCGCCCAGAAGCGCGTAGTTGCGCGGGCTGCGCTTGCGGCGGCTGACGGCGCTGTCCGGGTCGTTCACGTCGCCGAACACGATGGCCCCGGACGGGCAGACCTGCTGGCAGGCGGTGACGACCTCGCCGTCGGCGATCGGGCGGTTCTCCAGCTTGGCGCGGATGCGGGCGGTGGCGATGCGCTGGATGCAGTAGGTGCATTTCTCCATCACGCCGCGCACGCGGACGGTCACCTCCGGGTTGGCGGCCTCGGCCGGAACCCCGTCGTCCTGTGCGTAGTCGAACCAGTTGAAGCGCCGCACCTTGTAGGGGCAGTTGTTGGAGCAGTACCGCGTGCCGACGCAGCGGTTGTAGACCATGACGTTCAGCCCCTCGGCATCGTGCACGGTGGCGTTCACCGGGCACACCACCTCGCACGGCGCCTTCTCGCAATGCATGCACAGCATGGGCTGGAAGAGCGTCTGCTGGTCTTCGAAGTAGCGGTCGATGCGCAGCCAGTGCATCTCGCGCCCGCGCGCCACCTCCGCGCGCCCGACGACGGGGACGTTGTTCTCCGCCTGGCAGGCGGTGACGCAGGCGTTGCAGCCGACGCAGGCGTTCAGGTCCACCGCCATGCCCCAGGCCGGCCCCGCGTACGCGTAGTCCGGGTAGATGGAGGGCGGCGGCTCCTGCGCGGGCGGCTCGCGTGGAACCGGCGGCGCGGTGCGCACGATGTCGCGCCCGGCCATGGTGGCGTGGCGCTGGGTGGTCGCCAGCGCGTGGCGTTCACCGGTGGCGCGCAGCTCGGCGCCGGCCGCCAGCCACGGCGCGTCCGCGCGGCGCAGGCGGTAGGCGTCGAAGCCGACGGCGGTGCCGACCCGCCCGGCGCTCCACCGGCCATAACCCAGCGGCAGCGTCACCGTATCAGCCGCGTGTCCCGGCAGCGTCCACACCGGGCCGCGCAACGTGCGGGAGCCCAGCGTCAGCGCCGCCACGGCGCCGTTCTCCAGGTCCAGCGCCGCCGCTGTGGCGGGGGCGAGCAGGATCGCGTTGTCCCACACCATCTTGCTCAGCGGCTTCGGCAGTTCCTGCAGCCATGCGTTGTTGGCGAAGCAGCCGTCCCACACCGACGGATCCGGCGCGAACACCACCTCCAGCCCGCCGGCCCCTGCCGGTGGCGGCGCGGGGCGCCAGCCCGGCGCGGGAGCCACCGCGCGGGACGGCAGCGCCGTGTCCGGCACCACGCCGTCGTGCAGCGCTTGCCGCCACGCCGCGTCGTCGCCCTGGAAGCGTTCCCGCACAAGCTCCCGCGCGGCGGCGGGCCGGCCGGCCAGCGCCGCCGCCACCTCCTGCGGCGTGCGCCGGCCGTGCCTGGGGGCGGCGACGGGCTGCATCAGCCCGACCGTGCCGTCCCAGGCGCGGGCGTCGCCCCAGCTTTCCAGAGCGTGCGCCATGGGTGCGTGCCAGCGGCAGAGCGCCGCCGTCTCGTCCGCCCACAGGCCGAGGTGCAGCGTGAAGGGCACCGTGGCCAGCAGATCCGCGAAACCCAGGTCGCCGGGCGCCGTGTAGGCCGGGTTGGAATCGAGGATCACCAGATGGCTCACCGCCCCCGCCGCCATGTCGGCGGCCAGCACCTCCAGCGAAGCGGACTCGTCCCACGGCCCCGCGAGCACCGGGCCGGTGTGGTGCACCGTGGTGCCGACGGCGCCCAGCGCGTGATTCACCGCATGCGCCAGCGCGTGCGTCTCCGCCGGCAGGTGCCGGCCCGCCACCACCAGCGCCCCCGGCCCGGCGACGCGCAGGTCCGCCGCCATGGTGTCGAGCAGCGGATCGCTCCCCGCCTCGCCCTCGGCAACACCCAGCCGGACGGCCAGCCGGTGCGCGAAGGCGGCGATGGCGGACGGCGGCAGCGCGAGGCGGCGGTCGGCCCGCGCGCCGGTTGCGCCGGGGGTGGACTCGATCGCATAGAGCCGGTTCATGTTCGTCTTCGGGCCGGCTTCCGGCTCCCGCCGGCCGGCGGCGAAGCCGCGCGCGTAGGCCACCTGGTGCGGCCCCGGCCCCAGGATGTCGGCGTCCAGCGTCACGATCACCGAGGCCCGGACCAGATCGTGCCGCGTCTCCAGAGCGTCGCCGAAGACCAGCCGCGCCCCCTCCCGCCTGTTGTCCGGGCCGAGCGGCGCGTGCTGGTGCCAACGCGCGTTCGGCAGGCGCCCCAGCAGGTCCGCCAGCAGACCGGCGAGGCTGGGCGAGGAGGTCGGGCCGGTGAGGATGCGCAGCCCCTCCCCACCACGCGCCGTCACCTCGTCCGCCACCTGCGCCAACGCGCGTTCGAACCGTTGCGCGGGCTGCGGCTGGCCGTCGAGGCGCGCGGCGCGGGAGCGGTCGGGGTCGTGGAAGGTCAGGATCCCGGCCTGGGTGAAGGCGTCGGTGGCGCCCAGGCTGGCGGGGTGCAGCGGGTTGCCCTCGATCTTCGTCGGGTGTCCCTCGTCGCTGCGCACCAGCACGCCGGTGCCGTAGCCGTCCAGCGTCAGGCTGGTGGCGAAGACCAGCGGTGCGCCCGGCGTGTGGCCGGGCACGCCGCGCCCGCGCGCCGCCACCGTCTCCGGCGCGGGGCCACAGCCCGGCAGGCCGGCCAGCGCCATGGACGCCGCCATGACCTTCAGCACCGCGCGCCGGTCGGTGCGCAGAAGGTCGGCCAGGGCCGGGAACTCGGCGTCGATGCGACGATCGTCGGGCTCGGTCATGGCGTCCTCAGCGGTGGCAGACGGAGCAGTCGATCAGGCGCGCGCCGCCGGTGCCGGTGGTGGCGGCCTTGCGGTGGCAGTCCAGGCACCAGCCCATGGACAGCGTCTCGGCCTTCGCAACGGCCGCCATGCGGTCCACCCGGCCGTGGCAGGTTTCGCACGCCACACCCTTGGACACGTGGATGCCGTGGTGGAAATAGGCGTGCGCCGGCAGGTCGTGCACGCGGGTCCAGACCACCGGCTCGCCGGTGTCGGCGCTGCCGCGCACGGGGGCGAAGACGGAGGCCCCCCGCCACACCTCCCTGTGGCAGCCCATGCAGATCTCGGCCGTGGGAATCCCGGCGTAGGCCGCGTGCTCCACGGACGTGTGGCAATAGCGGCAGTCGATGCCCAGGGTCCCGGCGTGCAGGTCGTGGCGGAACGGCACCGGCTGCTCCGGCGCCTCCCCCACGTTCCAGGCCCGGTCCGAACGCACCGCCGCCATGCCCGCCAGCACCACGCCGGCCAGCACGAGCGCCGCCAGGACGAACACCGATCGGAACAGGAGGGTGGAGCGAGGCCGGAACACCTGCGTCATGCACCGATCCACTGGCGGGGGCTTCCCCAGGAACCCGTGCGGGATGGCTTTGTTCCGGTCGCCGCATACGACGTCGTATCGCCGCCGCGCGGGCGACCGCTTCCCGTGGAGCCTGCGGATGGGGGAGGAGACGCCGGCGGGCCCTACCGCGATCTACTCGGTTCCGCCCGCGCCTGTGACGGAGCCCGTGGTGTTGGCGCGCGCCATCTCCTCCACCGTCACCCACAAGGGCTCCCGCCCGAGCCGCCGCAGATCTTCGCGAAGCCGCAGCAGATCGTTGAACGCCCGGCTCGCCGCAGTGTTGACGACGGCCCTGACGGCGGCGACCCGATCGTCCGGCAGAAGGCCGGTGGCGGCGGCGTGGTCCAGGTCCTTGCCCATGGCGCGCATGGCGCCCAGGCGGTTGAGCAGGAACCCGAAGTCGTTGGCGGCCGGCAGCCGCGTGTCCCACAGCGCGTGCGTCCACTGTCCGTCATGCTGCCGCCAGCGGATCAGGGGGGCCGCGCAAAGCCAGACACCGCCGAGGAGGGCCGCGCGGAAGGCTTGAAGGACGTCGTGGCCGATCGGCAGGTACGCCGACGTCAGGGGCGGAAAGCGCTCGAACACGGACCGGTCAAGGGCGTACCGCGCCCCGGCCAATGCACCCCCCGGGTTGGTCCGAATCACCGTTTCCAGCGGCAGCCAGCCGGATTCGGCGATGAAGGGAACGGGTTCGTCCGCAATGCCGGACGCGGTCAGCAGCGTCGCCGCGCTGGTGACGAGCGCCGCTCCGGTCGTGCGGTGAACATCCAGGAGCGTCGTCAGGCGGTCGGGAAGTGACACGTCGTCACCATGCGCCTGCACGAGCAGCCGGCAAGTCGCGGCCCGCGCGAGCGCATCGACGTGATCGATCGCGAGCCGCCGCACCGGGCGCACGACCCGCACCGTGTGCGGCCCCCGGTCCCCGCGCACCACGCGCAGAACGGCGTCCAGGGTGCCGTCGTCCGAGTGGTCGTCGGAAATCACGATCTCGGCGGCGCAGCCGCGCTGATCGAGCACGGACGACACGGCCTCGCCGACCAGGGCGGCCGTGTTGCGCACGGGCATGATCACCGAGAGGTCCGGCGGTGCGTCGCCCTCGCGTTCCCAAACGGGCTCAAGCACTCCTGTCCTCCATCGCCATGTGACGTTCTGGACCGGGGGCCTCGGTCCTGACGCCCGGGTTCCGGTAGATGGGAAAGTAGCCGCTGCCGGGCGCCCGCCGCGATAACTCCGCATAGGCCTCGCGATGCAGGATCGCGGTCAGCAGCCACACCGGAGATGTCCGGTTGGCCCAGCGGGCCTTGAACCGGGCGATGCCCGGTCCGTCCGGTCCGTCCGGTGTGCCTCCAAGATAGACCCGGCGGTGGCTTCCCCAGAGTTCGACGGCGGACGCCATCAGGAGGTGCGCCGCGCAGGTCCTGAGCGCCCGCCGGTCGACCAGCAGATGAAGAAGGTGGGTCTCGTCGGCGCCGTGCGCCGCGATGAGCATGGCGCCGGTTCCGGCCCCGTCCCGCGCGGTGAGGACGGCGACCCCCGGCAGATGGATCAGCCGCTGGAAATGACCGGGTGGCATCCGTGTCATCGTGCTCAGGTGGCGGCGCTTCTGCAGGTCAAGATGCAGCGTGGCGGCGGACTCCACGAGGTCCAGCGCCGGGGTGGCGACCGCGACGCTCCAATGACGCTCCGCAATGGCGAGGTTGCGCCGGGTCTTGGGGCTGAGCGCGGGGCGGCCGCGGTCGCCATCGGCGATGAAGTGATCCTTCAGAGGGACGGCGGCGGCCCCCACGCGCCGCGCCGCGGCAGGGTCCAGGGCCGCATCGGGGCGCAGCATTCCCGTGAAACTGACAGCCCCCATACTCTTCAAAGCCGCGAACGCCTCCGGCAGCGTCTCGGCCTCGGGCGCGCTGCCGTAGGGCCAAGGCCCCAATGCATCCACATGGCGAGAATTCCGTATCGTCCGCATCAGCACGGCCGTCTTGAGGTTCGGCACCGTGGTCGGCCGCCCCAGATGCGCGAGCGTCTCGATGTAATCAATTCCGTCGAAAAGAAATCCCTGCACAGTACATCCGGCGGCTGATATCAGGCGATGGCGATCAATGTCTTTAAGGGCAATATAACGGTAGATTTATTGTTTGACAACCGGATCGGGCGCGGGTGCCTGCGCAAAAGACGTGAAGTTCTTTGCGTTGCTCCAATCTCCGGTGGCGGAATGCGATGGGCGAGAGCAGCGACGGCATCCCGTGAGCTTCCCTCGACGCGGGCAACCGTGCGGGGCGTTTTCGCTGGCGCTCAACCCAACCTACGACGAACCTGTAGGTTGGGCTGAACCGCGGGTGAAAACCCAACGTGCCGGTGCGGTCAGGCGTCGCCGAAGCCGTAGTCGGGCACGCCGTCCTCGTTGCCGTAGTACTTGTAGGGCAGGAACTTGCCGGACATGGTCAGCTTCACGCGGTCGCCCTTGGGGTTCGGCAGCCGCTCCATCTGCATGTCGAAGTCGATGGCGGACATGATGCCGTCGCCGAACTCCTCCTGGATCAGTTCCTTGAAGGTGGTGCCGTAGACCATCACCAGCTCGTAGAAGCGGTAGATCAGCGGGTCGGTCGGCGGCAGGGCGGGGATGGAGCCGCGGTAGGGCACCTCGTTCAGCATCTTCGCCTCGACCGGCGACAGGCCGAACAGCTCGGCCGCCTTTTCCGCCTGCGGCTTGGTCAGCTTCATCTGGCCCAGCAGGGCGGCGGTGATCAGGATCGGCGAGTAGCCGCCGATCGCCTCGGCGATCTGCGCCCAGCTCAGGCCCTTCTCGCGCTTGATGTCGAGGATCTTCTCGGTGAGGTCTTCACGCTTCATGGCGCTCTCCTGGCGATGACGGTGTGAGGGGTTGGCGTTTGGTCGGCCGAAGCCACCAGTTCGGGCGCGGCGCCCGGCCGGACGACCGGCGGGTGGCGCGGGTCGTGGTCGGCGGGGGGCGCGTCGCGGAAGGTGCGGCTGCGCGTCACCAGGAAGTCGATCAGGTGGTTGCGCAGCGGGTAATAGTTCGGGTGCCGGTGCAGGTCGGTGCGGCTGCGGTCGCGCGGCAACGGATTCTCGACGATCTCGGCCACGCGGGCACCGGGGCCGTTGGTCATCAGCACGATGCGGTCGGCCAGGTACATGGCCTCGTCCACGTCGTGGGTGATCATGAAGGTGGTCTGCCCGGTCTCCAGGCAGATCCGCCGCACCTCGTCCTGCAGCGTGCCGCGGGTCAGCGCGTCGAGCGCGGAAAACGGCTCGTCCATCAGCAGGATCTTCGGCTCGATGGACAGGGCGCGGGCGATGCCGACGCGCTGCTTCATGCCGCCCGACAGCTCGGCCGGACGCTTGCGCTCGGACCCGCCGAGGCCGACCAGGGCGATGAAGCGCCGGGCTTGTTCCTCGATCGACGCCCTGTTCTTCTTCGGCCAAGCTGCGGCTGGAGTACGCCGGCACCCTTCTGCCGGACGAGGACGGCGGCGGCCCGGCCATGCTGCTGACCCTCCACGACCTGGATGCCCGCCGCCGGCGCGACATCGACGCGGAGGGGGAGCTGTACCTGCGCGACGGCATCGCCGAATGGCGGCGCGTCGAGCGCGTGTTCCAGGACATCGAGCGGGAGAACCAGCTCATCCTCCAGGCGGCGGGCGAGGGCATCTACGGCGTGAACGCCGACGGCCACACGACCTTCGTCAACCCGGCGGCCGAGCGCATCCTGGACTGGCCGGCGGAGGAACTGCTGGGCCGCGACATCCATTCCATCGTGCACCACCATCGCCCCGACGGCTCCCCTTACCCCGCGCACGAATGCCCGATCTACGCCGCCTTCCGCGACGGCCAGGTGCACCGCGTGTCCGACGAGGTGTTCTGGCGGCGCGACGGCCGGCCGATCTGGGTGGAGTACACCAGCACCCCCATCCGCGTGGGCGCCACGGTGGCCGGCGCCGTCATCGTCTTCCGCGACATCTCCCAGCGCCGGGAGGCCGACGACCGCCTGCACGCCGCGCTGGAGGAGGTCGACCGCCTGCGGCAGCGCCTGGAGCTGGAAAACGCCTATCTGCAGGAGGAGATCCGCCTGTCCGGCAGCCACCACGGCATCATCGGCGGCAGCGCGGCGGTCCAGAAGATCCTGCAGCAGGTGGAGCTGGTGGCGCCGACCAACGCCAACGTCCTCGTCACCGGCGAGTCCGGCACCGGCAAGGAGCTGATCGCCCGCGCGATCCACGAGGCGAGCCGGCGGTCCGGCCGGCCGCTGATCCGCGTGAACTGCGCCGCCATCCCCCGCGAACTGTTCGAGAGCGAGTTCTTCGGCCACGCCCGCGGCGCCTTCACCGGCGCGCTGCGCGACCGGGTGGGGCGGTTCGAGCTGGCCGACGGCGGCACCCTGTTCCTGGACGAGGTGGGGGAGATCCCGCCCGACCTGCAGGGCAAGCTGCTGCGCGTCCTCCAGGACGGGCAGTTCGAGCGGGTGGGCGAGGAGCGGACGCGCAGGGTGGACGTGCGCATCGTCGCCGCCACCAACCGCGACCTGCGCGCCGAAGTGGAGCGCGGCCGCTTCCGCCGCGACCTCTACTTCCGCCTGAACGTCTTCCCCATCGAATCGCCGCCGTTGCGCGAACGGCTGGAGGACGTGCCGCCGCTGGCCGCGCACTTCCTGCGCGACGCGGTGCGCAAGCTGAACACCGGCGAACTCACGCTGACCGAAGACAACGTGCGCAAGCTGATGTCCTACCGCTGGCCCGGCAACGTGCGGGAATTGCAGAACGTGGTCGAGCGGGCGGCGATCCTTGCCCGCAACGGGCGCATCCGTTTCGACCTTCCGGCCGCGGAAGGGGCCGCCGCTCTGCCCGCGCCCAGCGCCGCCGCCGCCACGGCGCAAGCCATCGAGACCGAACGGGACCGGCGCGCGCGGGAGCGCGCGAACATCGTGGCGGCCCTCGACGCCGCGGGCGGCAAGGTGTCGGGGCCGGGTGGGGCGGCCGAACTGCTGGGCGTGCCGGCGACGACGCTCAGCTCGCGCATCAAGGCCCTGGGGATCAAGGTCCGACGCCAGAGGATGCGCGCGGACGCCTGATCGCGTACCGGACGTCGATCCTCGCCGATGAGCCGGTTGCGGCCCGGCCGCCAGGGCTTGGGGCATCGGCCTTGGCGCGCCGCCACATACGCACGTATTACGCGGCCATCAAAACATTTCCGTCCGTTCGAGAAAAATTTAGACAATGCAACTGAATTTGGTCGCTGGTCGCTATCATCATACCCACATATGCAAGACATATTACCTTTTTCATTATCTATGCATCGATAGCGTTTACGGAATTTTTGGAAATCCAGCCTAGCGTGACTCGCGTTTACCTGTGTAGCGCGCGACTGGACTGGGCCTATGCCAATTCCTGGGGCGAAGCGTCAGCATTCGATTCTCTTGGTTTTGGTGGTCAGCGGCACCGCCCGGGTTGCCTGCCTCGATTGCGCGAAGTTTGTCACAACCTTTAGCAAGATGGGCGTGCCGCCCGAGACGGCGGCGGTGGTCCGCGCCCAACTGGCCGTGCTCTTCATCCTGGCCGCCGGGGGCGTCGGCGCGTTCGCGTCGAGGGCGCCGATCCTGATCCACGGCGCCGACCGCTCAGCGCCGTGTGCCCTGGCGCTGGTGGCGGCGTTCTCACTGCGCGCCGCCGCCGTGTTCAGCGTGGTCTTCGTCCTCACGCCGGCGCCCGCCGCCGGCCCCCATGAACCGGCAAGGGAGCGTGCCCCATGAACGCCATGACGACCGCCGCCTCCATGACCCGCAGCCGATCCGCGACGGAGATGAGGATGCCGATGCCGAACCAGTGGCTCGCAGGGCCGGCCCAGCCGGCGGTGCCGACGGAAGCGGCGGCGTGGTTCACCCCCGCCGACGCGGACCCGTCCGACCCTGGCCAGCTTTACGCCGACCCCATGACGGCTCTCGCCGCCGCGCTGTACGTGCTGGGGATCTCCACGGTCGAGGAGATGGGGTGGAAGGACTACGACCGGATCATGCGCACCATCGAGCCGCTGATCGGCGGCGGGCACACGCTGCGCCACTTCCCCTACACGCACGCGGCGGCGCTGCAGACCGGCACCGTGGAGCGGCTGCGCAACGACTACACCATCCGCCTCGCCTACACGGAGTGGGGCAACCCGCACAACCCCACCATCCTGTGCCTGGGCGGCATCGCCAGTTCGGCGCGGCGGTTCGACTACCTCGCCCGCGCGCTGTCGAACCAGTACCACGTGCTGTGCCTGGACTGGGCCGGGCGTGGGCGCAGCGGCTGGCTGGCCGAGCAGTCCGACTACGCCTTCGAGGGCAACGTCGCCCAGGTGCTGGCGCTGATCCGCCACAAGCGGCTGAGCCGCGTCACGCTGCTCGGCTCCTCGCTCGGCGGCTGCGTGGCGATGCGCGTGGCGGCCGAGGCGCCGCATACCGTCGACCGGCTGATCCTCAACGACATCGGCCCGTTCATCCCGGTGGAGCGGCGGCGGCGGCGCGCGGAATCGGTGGCCCGCCACTACGTCTTCCGCCAGCCGGCCATGCTCTTCCATCGCACCGGGGCGGCGCAGAAGAACGACGGCCCGGTGGACGACACGGTCCTGCTGCACAACAGCTTCCACCAGACCCGGTGGTCGGAGGAGAACGGCGGCCGCGTCTACCGCCACGACATCCGCGCCCTGCAGGCCTACCGGGACGAGGCCTCGCACGACCACGACCAGTGGGACGACTGGCAGCGCATCGGCTGCCCCATCCTGCTGGTGCACGGGATGATGACCGACGCGCTGCTCGACCCCACCATCGCGCGGATGCTGGAGAAGCCCCGCTTCGGCGTCGTGCACATCCCGCACGTCGGCCACACGCCGACGCTCAGCGACCCCCTGCACATCGACACGCTGCGGCGCTGGCTGCACGCCTGCGACGGCTGGCCGAAGGAGAGCGCCATCGGCTGGACGCCCGGCGCCGAACGCATCCTGTTCCGCTGACGGGGGCCGCCATGACCGAAGGCTTCCTCTTCGTACGGCACGGACAGACGCAGGACAACCAGCTCGGCCTGCGCTGCGGCGGCGACCGCGACGTGCCGCTGACCGAACGCGGCATCGTCGACGCGCGCGCCGCCGCCATGCGCCTGCGGGCTTCGGGCCGGCGGTGCGGGCTGGTCATCGCCGGGCCGCTGCGGCGCACCGCCGTCACCGGCGCCCTGTTCGCCGAGGCGCTGCGCGTGCCGCTGCAGGAGCGCGAGTGGCTGCGCGAGCGCACGCTGGGCGCCTGGAACGGCCTGCCGGTCGAAGAGACCCGGCCGTGGTTCGCGCAAGGGCTCACGCCACCCGGCGGCGAGAGCGAGGCGGCATTCACCGCCCGCGTCCTGGCCGGCGTGGCGGTGCTGGCCGACGTGCTGGCGCGCCGGCCGCTGCTGGTCGGCAGCAAGGGGATCGGGCGGGTGCTGCTGCACCGCCTGGCCGGGCTGCCGGGCGTGGAACTGGGGAACTGCGAGATCGTGGCGTTCGAACGGATCGCCGGGGGTGTCGGCGATGCCCTGCCGCCCGACCACTGGCGATGGCGGTGCGTCCGCGAAGCCGACCTGACGGAACAGCGCCTGTCGCGCGCGTGAAGACGACGAGGAGTGAGAAGCCATGAAGCTCAAGATTGGAACGCGGCTGTTGATGCTGGTGTTCGGCGTGGCGCTGCTTGGCGCCGTCTCCGGCGCGGCCATCCACCTGACGGGGCTGCGCGAGACCCTGGTGGAACAGCGCAAGGCCAAGGTGAAGGAGATGGTCGACGCCGCCGCCTCCGTCGTCGCGCTGTACGGCGAACAGGAGAAGCAGGGCAAGCTGACGCGCGATCAGGCGCAGGACGCCGCCCGCGCCGTCCTGCGCGGCATGCGCTACGGCAACAACGAGTACTTCTTCGTCTACGACTACGCGGGCGTCAGCGTCGTGCACGGCCTGCGGCCGCAGGTGGAAGGCAAGAACCTGCTGAACCTGAAGGACCCGAACGGCGTCGCGTTCAACATCCTGCTGACCGAGGCGGCGAAGGCCGGCGGCGGCTTCGTCGCCTATCACCACAAGCGTACGGACACCGCCGACCCGTCGCCCAAGATCGCGTACGCCACCGGTTACCAGCCCTGGCAGTGGATGATCGGCACTGGCGTCTACACCGACGATGTCGATGCCGAATTCTACGCCCGCGCGGTGCGCGAGGTGTTCGCCACCCTGCTGGTGCTGGCGGTCAGCCTGGGCATCGGCGTGTGGGTCGCGCGCAGCCTGTCGCGGCCGCTGCTGGACATCCGCGACGTGCTGCGGCGCATGGACGGCGGCGACTTCGCCGTCGCCGTGGCGCACGCCGACCGGCCGGACGAGATCGGCGACATGGCGCGCACGGTGGCTGGGCTGGCCTCCACCCTGTCGACGGCGCGCAGCACGGCCCAGCACCTGGACCAGGAGCGGGCCGCCCGCGACCAGCAGCGCGAGCGCCTGTCGGCGCGCGCCACCGAGTTCGCCCGCGCCATGGACGAGGTGGTGGCGACGCTGAGCCGCGCCGCCGGCTCGCTGCACGAGCGCTCGGCCACGCTCCTGGGCGACGCCGCCAACGCCACCGAACAGGCGCAGTCGGCCGCGGGAGCCGCGCAAGGCGCCTCGCACAGCGTCGAATCCGCCGCCCGGGCCAGCGAGGAGCTGCGCAGCTCCATCGCCGCGATCAGCCGTCAGGTGGAGAGCGCGGCGCAGACGGCGGCCCGCGCGGTGACCGAGACGGCCAACACCACCGGCATCGTTTCCGGCCTGGTGTCGGCGGCCGAGCAGATCGGCGCGGTGGTCGAGCTGATCAACTCCATCGCCGGGCAGACGAACCTGCTGGCGCTGAACGCCACCATCGAGGCGGCGCGGGCCGGCGAGGCCGGCAAGGGCTTCGCCGTGGTCGCGTCGGAGGTCAAGAGCCTCGCCAACCAGACCGCCAAGGCGACGGAGGACATCCAGAACCAGGTCGGCGCCATCCGCGCGGCCACCGCCAACGCCATCGGCGCCATCGAGGGCATCGCGGCGCTGATCAAGAACCTCAGCGCGCTGAATGGCGAGGTCGCCTCGGCCGTGCAGCAGCAGGAGGCGGCGACGCACCAGATCTTCTCCGACGCCCGAACCGCCGCCGACAATTCCCGCCGCGTCACCGGTAGTGTCGAGGCGCTGTCGACGACGGTGGCGGCGACCAGCGAGCGGATGCGCGAGGTGACCACCGGCGCCGAGAGCGTGGCCAAGCAGTCCGACCGCCTGAAGGACGAGGTGCGCCGCTTCGTGGCCGAGGTCAGCGCCGCCTGACGCGGACGGCGCCGACCACCGGGGCAACGGATTTTCGCCCTGGAGGCGGCGCCACGTTTTCGCCGCGGCCGGCGGGGATCCGGCCCGTGTCGAGGGGCGTGCGCCGAACCGCCTGCTGACGGATCATGGGGCGGCCATGGCGACATCGACGTTGCCCTGGACATATTTCCCTACGGCTGTGGCAACACGGCGTTCGAGGCGCCGGCGCGCCGAAGGGCGACATGCGGGCGCAGGTCCTGGTGTCGCTCACCTCCGTGCAACACGCCGCATTTGCCCTGAATATCCCCACCGTCGTCTCGACAGCCTCTCAGAGTGGCCACTCGAAGGGGTGATCCATCTCGGTGAACAGGCGGTCGTGGAGGTCGTTCAACATCCGTGACCGTGGGAAACGGACGCGAGCCCGGGCGACGGTGCGGCACGCCTGGAGACCGTCGCCGGCCTCCGCGAGGATGCGGATCAAAATGGCCTGGGCCGCCTCGTCGGTGTCGTCGACGTCGATGGCGCGGCGGATGCTGTCGATCGCCACGTCGCGCCGTCCCGTCTTCCACGCCGCGCGGGCCCGTTCCCTCAGGGCGGGCGCGTGGGTCGGGACGGCCGACAGGATCCGGTCGCCGAAGGTGACGGCGTCATCGTACCGGCCCTCGCGGTACGCCTGCCGCATCTCGACGAAGGCGCGGTCGGCCGCGTCGCACAGCGTCCGGTCGAACATCCAGTGCAGACCGCGGCGGTGGAACTCCCTTGCGTGATGGTCGTCGCGGAGGGCCTGCTCGGACAGGATGGTGTAGCAGGAATACTGCCCCGTCGCGGCGCCCGGGTGCGATGCGTTGAGTTCCTGGAAGATCCGCCGGTCCTCGCCGCTTCCGTCTGGGAAGGCGGCCAGGCTCCACTGGGGCAGGACGAAGTGGCAGGCCGTCTTGTCGAGCAGCAGCGTGCTCGGATGGACGAAGCCGCCGTAACGTTCCAGGTTGATGCCCCGGCCGGGGCCGACGGCGTCCCATTCGTCGCGGCAGATGGGCCGCTCGGTCAACGGGTCGGCCAGCCAGCGGTAGGAGAATGCCCAGTGGTGCCCGGCGATGGCCTCCAGAAGCGACGAGAGGTGGTGCCCGGCGTGCCAGTCGTTGTCGTCGAGGTAGGCCACGTAGCGGCTGTCGGCGGCGTAGCTGAGAATGGTCCGCAGCGCACCGCCGTACGCGTTGCTGTAGAAGCCGCCATGGCGGACCGACGTGGAATAGCCCAGGTCCAGGATGGTGAGCGTCACGTGCGGCGGGCACTCCGCCCTGACGGCGTCGAGCACCGACGGGTCGTGCAGGGGCTTGTCGATGCCGATCAGGAACTGGATGCGTCCGGGATGGTCCTGCGCGAACACCGACCGCGCCGCGCGCAGCAGGGTGGGACGAAGGATCGTCGGCGTGACGACGGCCACGTCAAACATGCCGCCCGCCCGTCCTGCCCGGATCGTCGCGATCGGCAACCATCACGGCGCGGCCTTGGCGCCGGGGCCGAGAGTCGTTTCGGCGTGGTGGATCAGCCAGTCCGCCCACCGGCCGGGGCCGTTGCGCAGCCGGTACGCCGCCGCGCCCTGCAGGGCGGCGGCGGCCAGCCGGTCGAACCGTTCCACCAGCGCGTCGACGGCGGCGGCCATCACGTCCGGCCCATCGCCGGCATAGACGGCCCGCCCGCCCTCTTCCGACTGCGCCATCAGCGCCGGGGTGTTGGGAAAGATCATTGGCATCCCGCCGGCAAGCGCCTCGTAGACGGGACCGCTGTGCATCCGTTCGTAACGCGCCCGTTCGTAGGGCATGAACAGCGCGTCGCAGCGCGCCAGAAGGGAGTCCCAGTCGGCCACGGGGCCGCGGACGACCTCGACGTTCGGGAACGCCTCCAGCGCGTCGAGCACGTCGGGCACCTCGCCGCCGCTGTCGTGGACCAGCCAGCGCACCGGCGCACGGGTGCGGCGCACGACCTCGGGCAAGACGTGAATGCCCTTGCTGGGACGCTGGTGCCCGACCACGCCGATCACGGGGGGACTGGCGCCACGGCGGTCGCGCACGGGGCTGTCGTGGGTGCTGGGGATGACGATCACCGGGCATTGCAAGGTGTGGGCATAGTCCTGCGCCATCATCTCCGCCGTCGCCGCGACCGTCGTAATCGCCCGTGGCGGCACGCGGCGCCACGCGAAGCGCCACAGCAGCGTGTCGTAGCGGTCGAACGGCAGGCCGCCGACGAACACGCTCAACACCCGGGCCGGCCAGCGCGGCATCCAGGCGGCGGCGGCCAGCACCTGCGCCGGCGTCGGCATCAGCCAGACCATCACGTCGCCGTCCTGAACGGTGAACGCCTGAAGGTCGGCCGACAGGACGCGCCCGCCGGCCAGCATCGTCTCCAGCGGCCAGCACATCGCGTCGTCGCTGAGAACGTCGTACGTCCCCACGGAAAAGACCGGCTCGGCGCCGCACGCTTCGGCCTGCTCGGCCGGCAGGCTCCGATGCCCGGCGACGCGGACCGCCTGCCCGCGCGCGCGCAAAGCCTCGCGCACGTCCACCACCATCTTCATGTGGTGGCCGCGCAGGTTCCGCAGTCCGGGGTCGAGAAGAAAGATCGTCACGCTGCGCAGCCTCCTGGAGCCCGGCCGGCTTCGGGGTGGTGTAGCCGAGCGCCAAAGGCACCGTCAAGTTGGGCCGGGGCCGTGGTGTTGCACGGATGGCGGGGTCGGCGCAGGCCGAGCCCTTCGGATGCCTGCAGGATCCTTCGACTCCGTATAAAGCCAATACCGCTGGCGGCCCCTGCAAGGACGTCATCATCGATGGGTACAGAACCGCCGTCCCCCGCGCACTGTGGCAACCCTATGTGGTGAGCCGTGGTTCACGCGCGCGTGGCGGAAGGGTGCGGCTGGTGCGGCGAAGCGGAACGTGCATCCACTTGCGGAGGCTCTCAGCCCAAATGTTGGGACCGTCGGGTTCGCCGCAGTTCGGCGAAGCCATCCTCCGCGTGAAAGGAGGAGCGGGTGAGCGGGCTGGCGGAGACCACGAGGAAGCCCTTGGCCCGCGCCATCGTTTCGTATCCGGCGAACTCCTCCGGTGGGGCGTAGCGCACCACGGGGTGGTGGCGCGGCGTGGGCCGCAGATACTGGCCGATGGTCAGGAAATCGACGCCGGCCGCCCGCAGGTCGTCCATAGTCTGGAGCACTTCGGCCCGCTCTTCACCCAGGCCCAGCATGATGCCGGACTTTGTGAAGACCTCCGGGTGCCGTTCCTTCACCCGGTCGAGGAGGCGCAGGGAGTGGTAATAGCGGGCCCCCGGCCGCACCGCCGCGTAGAGGCGCGGCACGGTTTCCAGGTTGTGGTTGTAGACGTCCGGCCGGGCGTCGGCGACCATCTCGATGGCACCCGGCTTGTTGCGGAAGTCGGGGGTCAGGATCTCGATCGTGGTGCCGGGCGAGACGGCGCGGATCCGTTCGATGCAGCGGACGAACTGCCCCGCACCGCCGTCCGGCAGGTCGTCGCGGTCGACCGAGGTGATGACCACGTGGCGCAGGCCGAGCGCCAGAACCGCGTCGGCCAGCCGGTCCGGCTCGTGCGGGTCCAGCGCGGCGGGCCGCCCGGTCGCCACGTTGCAGAAGGCGCAGGCCCGCGTGCACACGCGGCCCAGGATCATCATCGTTGCGTGCCGCTTGCTCCAGCATGCGCCGATGTTGGGGCAGGCGGCCTCCTCGCACACCGTGTGCAGGGCGTGCCGGCGGACGAGGGCGCGGGTGTCCTCGTGCGCGCCGGCCGACGGCGCGCGGGCGCGCAGCCAGGATGGCCGTTCGGCCTGATGGACCAGGGTGTCGTGCGACGCGGGCATGGCCGTTACCCCTTCCGCCCGATGTGGTCCTTCAGCAGCGCGTTCACCCGGCCGGCGGCCTCCATCTGCACCATGTGGCCGGCGTTCGGGATCACCTCGACCCGGGCGGTGGAGCCCGGCGCCGTGGCGTGGGCGGCGGGGATGACGCGGTCCTGCTCGCCCCAGACGACCAGCGTCGGCACGTTGGCGGCGCCGACCGCCCCGCCCAGGATGGCCGTCTGCGCGCCGCCCTCGAACATGGACGACGCGATGGCCCGCAGCGCGCCATCGACGCCGTCCAGCCGCTTGTACTTCAGCAGGTCGTCGATCATCTGGCGGCTGACCAGCCCGGCGTCGGCGAACAGGGTCTCCAGCACCGGCTTCAGGTCGCGGCGCGCGGTCGCGTTGATGAAGCCGTCGATGTAGCCCTGGTTGATCTCCCGCCCCAGGCCCGCCGAGCATATGAGCGACAGGGAGGCCACGCGCTCCGGCGCGTCGAGCGCCGTGCGCATGGCGACCGCGCCGCCCATGGAGTGGCCGACCACGTGCGCCGCCCCGACGCCCACCGCGTCCATGAAGGCGAGCACCGCCTTCGACAGGCCGGGCAGGGACGGGTCCGCCGGCGTCTTGGTGGACTGGCCGTGCCCCGGCAGGTCGAGCGCGTAGACCGTGGCGCCCTCGGCCAGCGCGTCGATGGTGAACAGCCAGTTGTCGAGGTCGCCGCCGAAGCCGTGCACCAGCACGACCGTCGGCCCGCCCTCGCCGCGCCGGGCGTAGCGGATGGTGCCGGCCGCCGTCTCGGCGAATTCGTAGCGCGGGCCGGCCTCCGCCCCGTCCTCCCCGCCGTCCGCTTCGGGCACGGCGTAGCCGGCGACGAAGGCGTCGATGTCGGCGTCCGGCACGTCGGGTTCGGCCAGCACGGCGATCAGCGCCTTCACGGGGTAGATGGTTCCGGGCTCGCCCAGCACGCGGCGCAGGACGCCGGTCTCGCCGGCCTCGACCACGTTGGTGATCTTGTCGGTCTCGACCTCCAGCAGTTCGTCGCCGAGGTTGACGGTGGCCCCCGGCTGCTTCAGCCAGCCGGTGACCTTGCCCTCCGACATGGACAGGCCCCACTTGGGCATGACGATGGGCTTGATGCGCTCGTTCAGGGACGTCATGGGAACGGTGCTCCGGGGTCAGGCGGCGATGGTGCTGCGGGGGGCGCCGGCCAGGGTGCGGCGGGCGGCGGCGGCGATGGCGTCGGCGCCGGGGATGTAGAGATCTTCCAGCGACGGCGAGAACGGCACCGGCGTGTGCGGCGGCGTCACCATCTGGACGCCGGCCTTCAGCGCGCCGAAGGCGTTCTGGGCGACGAAGGCCGAGATGTCGGTGGCGAGGTTGCAGCGCGGGTGCGCCTCGTCCACCACCACCAGCCGGCCGGTGCGCTCGACGCTGTCGACGATGGTGTCCCAATCGATGGGCGACAGGGTGCGCAGGTCGATGACCTCCGCCTCCACCTTCTCCTTTGCCAGCGCCTCGGCGGCGTCCATGGCGCGGTGCACGGTCAGGCCGTAGCTGACGATGGTCACGTCGCCGCCGTCGCGCAGCACGTTGGCCTCGCCGAAGGGGATGGCGTAGGACTCGGCCGGCACCTCGGTCTCGTGGCCGTAGAGGTTCTTGTGTTCGCAGAAGATGACCGGGTCGTTGTCGCGGATCGACTGGATCAGCAGCCCCTTGGCGTCGTACGCGTTGGAGGGGCAGACGACCTTGAGGCCGGGAATGTGGGTGAACAGCGGGGTCAGCATCTGCGAATGCTGGGCCGCCGCGCGGAAGCCGGCGCCGACCATGCCGCGGATGACCACCGGCGTCTCGGCCTTGCCGCCGAACATGTAGCGGAACTTGGCCGCCTGATTGAAGATCTGGTCGAAGCACACGCCCATGAAGTCCATGAACATCAGCTCGGCCACCGGGCGCAGGCCGCAGGTGGCGGCGCCGATGGCCGCACCGATGTAGGCGGATTCCGACAGCGGCGTGTCCATCAGCCGGTTGCCGTGCTTGGCGTACAGGCCCTTGGTGACGCCCAGCACGCCGCCCCAGGCGTCGTCCTCGCCGGGCGCGCCGGTGCCGCCGACGATGTCCTCGCCCATCAGGATCACGGTCGGGTCGCGGCGCATTTCGAGGTCGAGGGCCTCGTTGATCGCCGTCTTCATGCTGATCTTGCGCGACATGATGTTTCCTCCGGTGGATGCCGTTCTTGTGGGAGTGCGGCTCAGTAGGCGACGTAGACGTCGGCCAGCAGGTCGGCCGCCGCGGGCAGCGGGGCCGCCTTGGCGCAGCGCACGGCGTCCTCGATGAGGGCGAGCACCGCGCGGTCGATGGCCTCCAGCTCGGCCGGGGTCACGGTGCCGGCCTCGACCAGGCGCTGGGCGAGCAGCTTGATGCAGTCGCGGTTTGCGCGCAGGGCCTCCACCTCGCCCTTGGCGCGGTAGGTCTGGGCGTCGCCTTCGAAGTGGCCGTAGAAGCGCACCATGTTGCATTCCAGGAGCGCCGGGCCGCCGCCCTCGCGGGCGCGCCGGATGATCTCGCCGGCCGCCTCGTACACCGCGAAGAAGTCGGTGCCGTCCACCGTGACGCCGGGCAGGCCGAAGCCGGTGGCGCGGTCGATGTAGCTGTCGCAGGCGACCGCCCATTCCATGGCGGTGGATTCGGCGTAGCCGTTGTTCTCCACCACGAAGATCACGGGCAGGTTCCAGACGGCGGCGAGGTTCATGCTTTCCAGGAAGGTGCCCTGGTTGGACGCGCCGTCGCCGACGAAGGTGATGCCGACACCGCCGTCGCCGCGCACCTTGGCGGCCAGAGCCGCGCCGCAGACCAGCGGGGCGCCGGCGCCCAGGATGCCGTTGGCGCCCATCATGCCCTTGGACAGGTCGGCGATGTGCATGGAGCCGCCCTTGCCCCGGCACGACCCGGTGGCGCGGCCGTAGATCTCCGCCATCATCCCATGGACGTCGACGCCCTTGGCGATGCAGTGGCCGTGCCCGCGGTGGGTGGAGGCGATGCGGTCATTGTCGTTCAGGTGCATCATGATGCCGGTGGCGCAGGCCTCCTCCCCGGCGTAGAGGTGTACGAAGCCGGGGATGTCGCCCTTGGCGAAGTCGATGTGCAGGCGCTCCTCGAACTCGCGGATGGTGCGCATGGTGCGGTAGGCCTGCAGCAGGTCCGCCTTGCCGAGTGGAAAAGGGTTTTCGGACATCGTCGTTTTCTCCCGTTTGGTTTTTCAAGGTTCGGCCGCGACCGCCGCCGGGGCGTTGGTCATCAGCCTGTTCCGGGCGGCGAAGCGCATGCAGCCGCCCACGTCCACGGTGCGGAATGCGTCGTCCCGAAGCGTCAGGGACACGCGGTCGCGCGCCGAGAAGGCGATTTCCCGCTCGCCATCGAGCGCGATGGAGCCGGCCTTCACCTCCGGCACGAAGGGCACGCCGGCCGGCATGCGGCGCCAGTCGGTGACGCCGACGGCGGTCATCAGCCCCGGCGCGATGGGTGCCTTCAGCACGGTGCCGCCGGCCCCCGGCGTGGCGAGGCGCACCATCAGCCCGCCGCTCTCCTCCCGCCCCACGGGTTCCAGCAGGCCGGCGATGGCCGACATGCCGATGACCTCCGGGTCGGCGAAGGTGACGAACAGCTCGCGGAAGCTCTCCGGCCTCCACAGGGCGCGGGCGCCGACGTAGCCTTCGGTGACCAGCGCCACGTCGACCAGCGCGATCTCCCGCACCGCGTTGTTCACCGCGACGTCGATGCGCTTGTTGGCCGTGAAGGCGATGTGCGCGGGGATCTGCCCGGTCACCGCCAGCCCGGTGGCCAGCCCGGTGACGGTGGGCTCGCGGTGTTCGGGGAAGGCGTTGTTGGTGCCGGTGGAGATGCCGGCGATCGGCACCGCGCCGCAGTGCGCCGCCACGGCGCGGTGCGTGCCGTCGCCGCCCAGCACGACGATGGCGGCCACGCCCGCCTCCCGCATCGCGGCGGCCGCCCGGTGGGTGTCCGTCGCGGTGCCGGTGACCGGCATGGACAGCGCATGGACGGCGGGGTAGGGCGCCTCGCCGTGCGCCGCCGCGCGCGCCACGCCGCGCCGCACGTGGCTGCCGATGCCGCCGTGTTCCGGCATCATCAGGACGTCGGCGACCCCGCAGGCGCGCAGCGCCGCCAGCACGCGCAGGACGATGTTCGCCCGGTCCGCGATCTGCAGGTTCGCCGCGTTGGCGACGATCCGGCGGATGTCGCGGGCGGAGACTGGATTGGCGATGATGCCGACGACCGGTGCCACGCTGCCTCCCCTTGGCTCGATGTTTCGAGGGGGAGGAAAAGCAATGGGCGTGCCAGATGGTGCGTGCGGCCGATCAGTAGGGTTTTACAGGGGTTCGCCGGGTGTGCGGGGGGAGGCGGGGTGTGGCGGGCGCCTCACCTGTTGCACGGCCTGTTGCAGGGGCGGCGCAACAGGTGTTGCACGCCTCACCCCAGCCGGTGCGGCGGCACGACGCCGAAACGGCGCATCTGGCGATGGATGGTGGAACGGTCCACGCCCAGATCCCGCGCCGCCGCCGACACGTTCCAGTGCCGGCGGCGCAGCACCTCGCGCAGGCGCGCGGCCGGGTCATCGTCCACGGGCGCGGCCACCGGCGCGGTGGCGGCCGGCCAGGCGTCGAACACACCGCTGCGCTGGACCGGCTCGGGAATGTCCGCCAGTTCGATCCGGCCGTGCGTGCAGACGGCGCAGGCGTAGTCGAGCGCGTTGACCAGTTCGCGGACGTTGCCGGGCCAGCCGTGGGCGCGCAGCGCCGCCAGTGCTGGGGCCGTGATGGCGTAGGCGACGCCGTCGCGCTCCGCCCGTTCGGCCAGCAGGTGGTCGATCAGCCATTCCAGGTCGCCACGCTGGCGCAGCGGCGGCACGGTGAACACCGCGCCGTTGAGGCGGAAGTACAGGTCGTCGCGGAACCGGCCGGCCTTGACCAGCTCGACCAGATCGCGGTGGGTGGCGGCGATCACGCGGACATCCACGGACACCGCCCTGGTGCGGCCGATGGGGGTCACCTCCCGCTCGGCGAGGACACGCAGCAGGCGCGTCTGCGAGGACAGCGGCATGTCGCCGATCTCGTCCAGGAACAGGGTGCCGCCGTCCGCCTCCAGGATCAGCCCCTTCTTGCCGCGCGCCGTGGCGCCGGTGAAGGAGCCGGGCTCGTAGCCGAACAGCTCGCTCTCGATCAGCGCCTCCGGCAGGGCGGCGCAGTTCACCGCGACGAAGGGCTTGGCCGCGCGCACGCTCGACCGGTGCAGCGCCTTGGCCAGATGCTCCTTTCCGGTGCCGGTCTCGCCGTGGATGAGCAGGCTCATGCGCGTGTTCACCAGCTTGGCGGCGCGCGCCAGCACCGCCTTCAGCGCCGGGTCGCCACCGGACACGGCCTGCAGTGGCTTGGGCAGGCTTTCCGCTTCACCGATGTGCGGGCGCGGTACGGCGACGGCGGGCGGCGGCATCGCCTGGGCGAACAGCGGCGTGCCGCTGCGCCGCAGGCGGATGGTGCGCTGGTCGCTGGGCAGCGAGCGCACGAACCGCACCAGATCGTCCACGTGGCAGTCGAACAGGTCGGCGAAGGACCGGCCGAGCGGCGACGTGCCATCCCCGTCGCATTCGGTGGCCAGCAGCAGCCCCGCCCGGCGGTTGAAGCCGATGATCCGCCCGGCACCGTCCAGCGCGATGACGAAGTCCGGGTCGACCTCCGCGAACTCCAGCGAGGCGGAGAGCTTGACCACCCACTCCCGCCGGAAGTTGTTGTAGAGGTTGGCGTTCTCGATCTTGTGCGCGTAGGCCTTGACCATCTGCAGGGCCAGGTACTGGCTGATCTTCGGCTCCGGCGAGCGCAGGGCGGAGATGTCCAGCACGGCGGCCAGCGCGCCGCCGCTGTCGAAGACCGGGGCGGCCGTGCAGGTCAGTGGGATGTGCATGGCGTCGAAGTGGTCGGTCTGGTGGACGGTCAGCGCCTCGCCCGTCGCGATGCAGGTGCCGACCGCGCAGGTGCCGGCCCGCCCCTCGTTCCAGTCGGCGCCCAGATAGAGCCCGGTCCGGCGCAGGTCGCCGTCGCTGGCCCGGTCGCCGATGAAGTCGACGGTGACGCCGTTGCTGTCGGTCAGCAGCAGGGCATAGCCCATGCCGGCCACCTGCCGGTACAGCGCCTCCAGGCCGAAGCGGGCCATGCGCAGGAACTCGTCCATCGCGTCGCGGTGCAGGCACAGGCGTTCGTGCGGCAGGATGTAGGCCTCGCGCGCGACGGTCGGGTCCAGCTTGTGGTCGGCCACGCAACGAAGCCACGATTGCGTGATGATGGCGTCGCGGCGCGACGCGACACCTTCGGAAACGCGGACCAGCTCGTTGATGTGCGCCGCTTTGGCGTTCTCCATCAGCGTATCCTCCCCCGGGGGCACGATCGGCGGATCGCGCCGGCCAAACCGGAGAAGGTTACCAACCCAACCGCCGTCCAAGCAACTTGTGCAAAAGCATTGGGCGCCGCGATGAACCAAAGGGGAGGGCATCAAGTCCAGGAGGGTCCGCACCCGGCGCGGGATCCGGTCGCGGCCGATGCGGACGGGGTGGATCTCCTCGATGTCCGCCTTGACGTGGAACTCCGTCAAGCGCGCCAGGCCCGGCCGAGCAGCGCCACGTTGCGCGTGGTTTTCCCGTTGCCGGCCTGGATGCGCCCATGCGCCTCACGGTCCGCCATCGCTGCCGCCAGACCCGGCAGGAGGCCACGCTCGGCATCGTCGAGTGCGTAGAGGCATTCCATAACCACCAGCGGGGCAGCCCGAGCGATCCCGGGTGTCCGTCGATCCGGGGGCCGATCAGTGGCAGGCGCCCCCCGAATACGATCCCAAAGCGCAATCGCCCGTCCTGTGGCGCCGCTCACATCGCGCCCCCGGCGGTTCGGGCAGGGTCTGCGGCATGCAGGCCGCGCCGGACCGCCCCCGTCCTTCTCCGGTGCCGCGCTGCGAACCCGCAACCGCCAACTGCCGGAGGATGCCCATGGGCAGCCACGATACCTCGCGTCCCCAATCCCTGCCGGCGTCGCGCCGGCGCTTCCTGCACGGCGTGCTCGCCACCGCCGGCGTGCTGTTCGCCCTGTCGGGCGGCGGCGCGCTGCCGGAGGCCAAGGCCGGCGAGACCCTGCTCACCGCCATCAAGGAGCGTGGCGTGCTGCGCGCCGGCATCCGCCGCGACAACCCGCCCCACAGCTTCATCGACGGCAAGGGCCAATGGGTCGGCTTCGACGTCGACATCGCCCAGGGCGTGGCCGACGAGATGGGCCTCAAGCTGGAGCGCGTGCCGGTCGACGAGATGACCCGCATCAGCTACCTGCAGAACGGCACCATCGACGTCGCCGTGGCCAGCATGAGCCACACCTGGAAGCGCGACGACGCCGTCGACTTCAGCCAGACCTACTTCTGGTCCAAGCAGACCTTCCTCGTCGATGGCAGCAAGGTGAAATGCTACGACGATCTGGTCGGCAAGGTCGTCGGCATGAGCCGCGGCAGCCACGCCATCGGCAACTGGCGCACGTGGCTGGCCAGGAACGGCAAGCCGTGGTCGGCCGAGCACGTCGTCGAGTTCGGCAACAAGCAGGCCGCCGTCGAGGCGGTCCGCCAGGGCGCCATCGCCGGCTACGCCGAGGACTACGAGGTCCTGGCCAGCTACGCCAAGAAACACCCCGGCCTCGCCATCCTGTCCGCCGAGGCCATCGGCATGAAGCAGGACGGCATCGGCATCCGCGAGAACGACTCCAAGCTGCGCGACGCCATCAACCGCGCCCTTCAGCAGCTCCAGGAAAAGGGAACCTACAAGGTCATCTACGACCGCTGGTTCGGTCCCGACAGCGCCATGCCGATCCCGCTGGAGGAGCAGATCGAGGTGTGGCCCCATGGCTGACCCCTCCTGCGATCCGGCGGTCGAGTTCTGCTGCGTCGCCGTCGAGCGCGACGGCCAGCGGCTGCTCGACGACGTGTCCTTCGCCTGCCTGCAGGGCGAGGTGACGCTGGTGTGCGGCTCCAGCGGCTCGGGCAAGACGACGCTGCTGCGCGCCATCAACGGCCTGTGCCGGCCCAACTCCGGCACCGTCACCATCCTCGGCACGCGCATTCCCGGCCGCTCGAACCGGGAGGCGCGGCACGTCTGGCGCCGCTCCGGCACCGTGTTGCAGGAGGTCGGGCTGTTCGAGACCCGCACCGCACTGCAGAACGTCGAACTGGCGCTGACCGCCGCCGGCCATGACCGCCGCACGGCGCGGGAGCGGGCCGCGCACGCGCTGGACCGCCTCGGCCTCGGCGACAAGCTGCACGCCTATCCCTGCTGCCTGTCCGGCGGCCAGAAGCAACGCGTGGCGCTGGCCCGCGCCATGGCCGCCGAGCCCCGCCTGCTCGTGCTCGACGAACCGACCTCGGCGCTCGACGCGCGCAGCTCCGCCACCGTCTTCACCCTCGTCAAGGAGCTGGTCGCCCGCGGCACCGCCGTCGTGCTGTCCAGCCACAAGATCGAGGAATGCATCGACGTCTGCGACCAGGTGATCGAACTGCACCGCGGCCGCGTCGTCAGCCAGGACCGCAGCCCCGCCGCCCGGGCGCTGCCCGCCACGACCGGCCAGCGCCGGCCGTACTCCCCGCAACCCGCCTTCACCTGACCCAAACACGGAGATCCGACCCATGGACATGCGCGGACAGACCGAACGCCGTTTCGCCGTCACCCTCAAGCACCTGGAACGCTACCGCTTCCAGTCCCAGGCGCACGAGGACGGCCGCCTGCACGGCGCCCCCTACCTCTCCGACGAGCCCGACCCCGTCGGCGACACCAGCGGCCCGTCGACCCCGGCGCTGCTCGGCTCGGCGCTCGGCCACTGCCTGTCGGCCGCCCTGCTGGAAATGCTGAAGAAGCAGGGCGTGCACGTGCTCGACGCCGAGACCGAGGCGGTGGTGATCGTCAAGCCGAACGATGCCGGCCTGCCGCGCATCGACCACGTCGACATCACCATCCGCCCGACCATCCCCGCCCGCACCCCGGCGGTGCAGCAGTGCGAGGACGCCTTCGGCTGCCATTGCACCGTCACCTGCTCGGTGCGCAAGGGCATCGACGTCCGCGTGAACGTGGACTGGGTGGTCCAGCAGCCGGCGCTGATCGACTGACCCCCCCGCCGACCTTTCCAATCCCTCAGGAGAACGACCATGGACACCCAGGAACGCCGCGAGAAGCGCTACTACGACCTGCTCGCCTACATCGCCTCCAACGCCGTCGCCGGCGAGATCATGGCGATCGACAACTACACCCACATGGTGCCGCTGATGCCCGGCACCGAGGAGAAGATCGAGACCGTCCACCAGGCGCACGACGAGGCCAAGCACGTCCGCCTGCTGGCCAAGCTGGGCCAGCGGCTGGGCTTCCCGGTCATGCAGCGCATCGTCGAGCCGCAGTGGCAGACCGTGCGCCGCTACGTGCAGGGCGCCGCCCTGCAGAACGATCTGACCTCCTGCCTGATCGCCCAGGACATCATGGTCGAGACGATGGCCGTCGTCGCCTACCGCACGCTGGGCCGCAACACCGACCCGGAGACGGCGCGCGTCGCCGGCAACATCCTGCACGACGAGCTGGGCCACCTGCAGATCGGCATCGACCGCATCAAGGCCCTGCTCGACAAGGACGCCGACGAGGTGCACCGCAGCCTGACCCGCACGCACAAGACGGTCATGCCGCAGCTCTTCGGCATGGTGTCCTACAACTGCGTCTCGCTGTGCGGCGACCTTGGCGTGCAGTGCAGCACGCTGAAGCTCGACAGCTTCAAGACCGACCTCGACGCCGTCCGCATCGAGGCGCTCGACACGTACATGGAGATGCTCGACCGCGTCGGCTTCGACACCCGCGTGACGACGCCGCTGCTGGCCGAACTGGGCGAGTACGAGAGCCGTCCGTGGGCCGAGACCCCGGAGCCCTCGTCTTCGTGCTGCGCGCGCGGCTGACGGCAATGCCCTGGTGAGGAGGTCCTGACCATGCGCACGGTTCTACCCTGCCGGTTCCACCAGTCCGGCCGCGAGGCGGTGCTCCTCACCGGGGCGACCGGCTTTCTCGGCACCCTGATCGCCGCGGCGCTGCTCGCCCGCACCGACAAGACGGTCGTGGCCCTCGTTCGCGGGGGCCACGGTGCCGACGCCCTGGCGGCCCGCGTCCGCCCCGAGCTGGCCGCCGAAGGGCGGCGGCTCGATGACGACGAGTTGCGCCGCCGGCTCGTCGCCGTTCCCCTGACGCCCGACGGCGGCCTCGACGAGGCGGGGCGGCGCGCGCTCGCGGCCTTCACGGTCGGCGACGTCGTCCATTGCGCCGGCTGCCTGGACTACTTCAACGAGGCCGAGCTTGAAGCGGTGAACGTCGCCTTCACCGGCCGCATGGTGGCGCTGGCGCGGGAGGTGGACGCGCGGCGCTTCGTGTTCGTCTCCACCGCCTTCAGTTCCGGCTACCGCGACGGCCCGGTGCCGGAGGCGCTGCTCGGCGATCCCGCCAGCGATCCGACCGCCTACACGCGCACCAAGCGGGCGGCCGAGCGGCTGGCCGCGGCGGGCGGGCTGCCGTTCCTGATCGTCCGCCCCAGCGTCGTGATCGGCGACAGCCGAACCGGGCGCTACAGCGGCAAGCGCTACGGCCTGTACCAGCTCTGGTCCGGGCTGGAGCGCCTGCTGTACGACCGCCACCACGAGGAGCTGCACGCGGTGGCACCGCGCCAGCCCTTCAACTTCATCCACCAGGACAGCTTCCAGAACGCCATGGCGCACCTGCTGGCGCGCCCGTCCGCCGCGGGCGTCGTCAACCTGGTGTCGCACGGCCCGGCCATCCCCACGGTGCGCGACGTGTGGGAGCTGTGGCTGGACGCGCTCGGCCGGCCGGAGCGGCTGCACTACTACGACCACATCCGCGACGTGCGGCTGGCCGACATCCACCCGCGGCAGCGGGCGTTCATGATGTTCGCTTCGGTGAACATCGAGATCGCCGGCCACCTCTGGGCGTTCGAGACGACCGCGCTGGAGCGCATGCGGGCCGAGGGGCTGGCCTACGCCGACGCCACGCTGACGACCATCGCCCGCTGCCAGCAGGCGTTCATCGAGGCCTCGCCCCGGCTTCTGCACTACCGCAACGCCCGCCGGGCGGTGGCGGACGCGGTCTAGGCCCATGCCCACGCCCGACGAATGGCGGGCCCACGCCCGGACAACCCGGAGCGTCGCCGCCCGCGCGGCCCGCTTCGGCGCCCCCGACCTCGCCCGCACCCTGCTGCGCCTCGCCGACGACATGGACCGGCAGGCCGCCCGTTCGCCCCACCCACACCCGGAGTGCTTCCATGACCCCCGATACGACACGCCCTGACGGCGCGGCGGCCCCGGCCCCCCGGCGCGCCCGCGCCCTGGTGCTGCTCGGCGCCGGCGCGCTGCCCCTGCTGGCCGCCGGCTGGTGGCTGAGCCTGGGACGGCCGCCGGTGCCGCTGCCCGACGGCCTGCGGCAGGCGCTGCTCGACGCCGCCGGCTTCTTCGTGCTGATCGGGGTGGAGCTGGCCGTCGTCTTCATCGGCGTCAGCGTGCTGCTGGGCCTCTTGCAGGAGTACGTGCCGATGCGCGTGCTCAAGCGCATCCTGCCGGACGGCGTGCGCGGCGCCTTCGTGGCGGCGGGCATCGGCGGGCTGACGCCGTTCTGTAGCTGTTCCACCATCCCGGTGATGGTCGGCATGATGAACGCCGGCGTCGGCTTCGGCCCGGCCGCCGCCTTCCTCATCGCCTCGCCGCTGGTCAATCCGGTGGTGCTCAGCCTGTTCTGGCTGGCCTTCGGCTGGCCGGTCGCGGTGCTCTACGGCGCGGTCACGCTGGTCGCGGCGGCGCTGTCCGGGCTGCTGTGGGACCGCCTGGGCCTGGCCGGCGCGGTGCGCCCGGTCCGTCTCGTCGGCCAGCCGGCGGAGACGGCGGCGCACGGCACGCTGGGCCGACGCCTGGCGGCCGGACTCGTCAACGCGCTGGGCGTGTTCCGCGCCTTCGTGCCGTACCTGCTGCTGGGGGCGCTGATCGGCGCCTTCATCTACGGTTTCGTGCCGGCCGACTGGGTCGCGACCGTGGCCGGGGGCGACAACCCGCTGTCCGTGCCGCTGGCCGCGCTGATCGGCGTGCCGCTCTACATCCGCGCCGACACCATGATCCCGGTCGGCCTCGCCCTGCACCAGAAGGGCATGGGCATGGGCGCCATCATCGCGCTGGTGATCGGCGGCGCCGGCATCAGCATCCCCGAGATGATCCTGCTCTCCAAGATCTTCCGGCCGCGGCTGCTGCTGGCCTTCGCCGGCACGATCTTCGTCGTCGCCACGGCGGCCGGCCTGTTCTTCGGCGCTTTCTTCGCCTGACCCCCCCTCCAAGGAGAATTCCCATGGCCTTTCTCAAAGACATCCTGGACCTGCTCCGCGGCAACGGCACGCCGGCCTGCTGCGCGGTGAGCATCGAAGCGCTGCCCGAGCCGGCCGAACCCGACGTTCCGGCCGTGGATGCCGAGGCGCCGCGCCAGCCCACCCCCGAAGGGGCGCCGGGCGATGCGTAGGTTCTCCTGCGACATCCGGGCGTGCGCGCTGCGCTGGTTCGCGCGCCGGGTGGTGGCGTGGCGCTGGCCGATCGTGGTGGCCTGCCTCGCCTTCACCGCCGTCGCCGGGATCGGGCTCGGCTCGCTGGGCATGAACCCGGACAGCCGGGTCTTCCTGGCCGAGGACAACCCCGACCGCATGGCGCTGGAGCGTCTGGAGGCGGCCTTCACCAAGGACGAGAGCGTGCTGATCGTCCTCGCCCCGGCCGACGGCGACGTCTTCACGCGGGAGAACCTGGCGGTCGTCGAGGCGGTGACCGCCAAGGCGTGGCACACGCCCCACTCGCGCCGCGTCGACTCCCTGGCCAACTTCCCCCACAGCCGCGCCGACGGCGACGCGCTGGTGGTGGAACCGCTGGCAAAGGGCGCCGCCGCGCTGTCCGACGCGGCGCTGGCCGAGGTCCGCCGCACCGCGCTGTCGCACCCGGAACTGGTCAACCGCCTGGTCTCGAAGGACGGGCGCGTCGCGGCGGTCAACGTCACGGTCGTGCTGCCCAAGAAGGACCCCGGCGAGATCCCGGAGATCGCCGCCTTCGCCCGTGGCCTCGCCGCCGAGATCCGCGCCGAACATCCGGGGATGGGCGTGCACCTGACCGGCCTCACCATGGTCGACGCCACCTTCGCCGAGGCCGGCGAGACGGACTCCGCCACGCTGGTGCCGCTGATGTTCCTGGTCACCATCGCGCTGGTCGGCGTGTCGGCGCGCTCCGTCTTCGGGGCGCTGGCGACGCTGGCGGTGGTGGCGATGGCGCTGGTCTCGGCGCTGGGGATCGCCGGCTGGTCGGGGCTGATCCTCAACTCGGCCTCGTCGGCGTCGGTTCTGATGATCCTCGGCCTGACGGTGGCGAGCTGCATCCACCTGCTGTCCAAGATCAGCCACGGCATGGCGCACGGCCTGTCCAGGACGGACGCCATCGTGCGCGCGCTGGAGGCCGACATGCGGCCGGTGTTCCTCACCAGCATCACCACGGTGATGGGCTTCCTCAGCCTGAACCTGAGTGACGTGCCGCCGTTCCGCGACCTCGGCAACATCGTTGCCGGCGGCGTGGCGTTCGGCTGGCTGTACGCCGTCGTGTTCTTCCCGGCCGCCATCGCCATCCTGCCGGTGAAGCGCATCACGCCCTGGCCGTTCGAGCGCCGCTTCGGCGACATCCTTGCCGACTTCACGCTGCGGCATCACCGCAAGCTCCTGCTGGGCACCGTGGCCACCGTGCTGCCGCTGGTCGCCGGCATGTCCTTCATCACGCTGGACGACAACTTCATCCGCTACTTCGACCAGCGCTACGAGTTCCGCCGCGACACCGACTTCACCGAACGCGCGCTGACCGGCATCAACGTCATGGAGTTCGCCCTGCCGGCCGGCGGCGAGCAGCGGGTGTCCGACCCCGCCTACCTGGGGAAGGTCGACGCCTTCGCCCAGTGGCTGCGCGGGCAGGAGCACGTGACCTCGGTGGCCGCCATCACCGACACGCTCAAGCGCCTCAACCAGAACATGAACGGCGACAAGGCGGAGGCCTACCGCGTGCCGGAGACGCAGGAGCTGGCGGCGCAGTACCTGCTGCTCTACGAGCTGTCGCTGCCACAGGGGCACGACGTCAACGACCGCCTGAACGTCGACCGCTCGGCCAGCCGGGTCAGCGTCGCCATGGGCAGCATCAGCGCCGGCGAGATGCGCGATCTCGCCGACCGCGGCGAGGCCTGGCTGAAGGAGAACGCGCCCGAGCTGTGGTCGCCGGCGACCGGCCTGTCCATCGTCTTCGCCCACGTCTCGGAGCGCAGCATCCGCGCCATGCTGGCCGGCAACGCCCTGGCGCTGCTGATGATCGGCCTGACGATGACGCTGGCCGAGCGCAGCCTGCGCGTGGGGCTCATCGCCCTGCTGCCCAACCTCATCCCGGCGGCCATGGCCTTCGGCCTGTGGGGCTTCACGGTGGGGGAGGTGAACCTCGCCATCTCCATCGTGCTGGCGATGACCTTCGGCATCGTCGTCGACGACACCATCCACGTCGTCAACCACTACCGGGGCGCGCGGCGGCGCGGCGCCCCGCCGGCCGACGCGGTCCGCCACGCCTACCGCGAGGCGGCGCTGCCGATCTGCATCACCTCGCTCGCCCTGGTCGCCGGGTTCGGCGTGCTCGCCTGCTCCGGCTTCTCCGTCAACGCCAACATGGGTCTGCTCAGCGCCGCCACCATCGTCTTCGCGCTGGCCGCCGACCTGCTGTTCCTGCCCGCTCTTCTGCTCAAATTCGAAGGAGGTCTCCGATGAAACCGCTCACCCCCCCAATGCTCACCTTCGCCCGGCCCCTGCTGCTGGCTACCCTGATCGCCACGGCGGCGTCCGTCCCCGCGTCCATGTCCGCGCGGGCGGAGACGCCCGAACAGAAGGGGCAGCGCATCGCCGTCGCCGCCGAGCGGCATGACGACGGGTTCGGCGACTTCACCGTGCAGGGCAAGATGATCCTCCGCACCAGCACCGGCGACACCAGCGTCCGCGCCTTCCGCGACCGCATCCTCGAAGTGCCGGGGGACAGCGACAAGAGCGTCATCCTGTTCGACTACCCCGGCGACGTGAAGGGGGTGGCGCTGCTCACCCACGCGCACAAGGCCGGGGACGACGACCAGTGGCTCTACCTGCCGGCCATGAAGCGGGTGAAGCGCATCAGCTCCGCCAACCGCACGGGATCCTTCGTCGGCAGCGAGTTCGCCTACGAGGACTTCGCCAGCCAGGAGGTGGAGAAGTACCGCCACCGCTGGCTGCGCGACGAGGGCTGTCCCGGCAACGTCGCCCCGCAGTGCCACGTGGTGGAGCGCGTGCCGACCGACCCGGACTCCGGCTACGCCCGGCAGGTCGTGTGGATGGACACCGAGCACTACCGCATCGCCCGCATCGATTTCTTCGACCGCAAGAACGCGCCCTTGAAGACGCTGACGGCGGACGGCTTCGCGGTCTACGCCGGCAAGCACTGGCGTGCCGCGCGCATGGTCATGGTCAACCGGCAGACCGGCAAGAGCACGGAGCTGCAGCTTACCGGCTACCGCTTCAAGACCGGGCTGCGCGACAGCGACTTCAACCAGTCGAAACTGACGAGCCTGCCCTGACGAGCGAGCCATGAGGATACGCGCATGAGCGGCGACGCGATCTCCCCCCGGTACACCACCTCGGGCCGGTCCCGCCCACCGCTCGTGCGCGCCTTCCTCGTCTCCCTGGTGTTCGCCGGCCGCGCCCTGGCGGCGGAGCCGGAGGCGGAGGCCGGACCGACGCTCACATGGTCCGGCTACGCCGAGGCGGAGGGCATGCTGTTCCTGGAACGCCCGGCCTACGCCGGCCAGCGGCGCCACGACGGCTCGCTGGCGCTGTCGCCGCAGATGGAAGCGCGCTGGGAAGACGGGCCGCGCTTCGTCCTCAACCTTTTCGGCCGGCTGGACGCCGCCGACCCGCACCGCACGCACGCCGACGTGCGCGAAGCCATGCTCACCGTGCCCGGCGACGGCTGGGAGGTCGGGCTCGGCATCGGCAAGGTGTTCTGGGGGGTGGCGGAATCCGTCCATCTCGTGGACATCGTCAACCAGACCGACCGCGTCGAGAACATCGACCTGGAGGAGAAGCTGGGCCAGCCGATGGCCAGCGTGAAGCTGGTGCGCGACTTCGGCACGCTGGAGGCCTTCTACCTGCCGTGGTTCCGCGAGCAGCGCTTCCCCTCGACGCGCGGCCGCCTGCGCACCGACCCCGTGGTCGACGACGACCTGTCGACCGTCGGCCGGCGGACCACGCCGTTGCGCCCCGACGTGGCGCTGCGCTTCTCGACGACGCTGGAGGCGTGGGACGTCGGCCTGTCGTACTTCAACGGCACCTCGCGCGAGCCGACGCTGCGGCCCGTCCTCGATCGGGGCGGGCGCCTCGTCTTCGCCCCCGAATACGAGCGCATCAGCCAGTGGGGCATCGACGTGCAGCACACGTCCGGTCCCTGGCTGCTGAAGTTCGAGGGCATCCACCGCCGCGGCCAGAAGGATCGCTTCGGAATTGAGAGGAGCTTCACAGCCTTCGTCGCCGGGGCCGAGTATCTGTTGCCGCAGGTGTTCGGGTCCGGCATCGACGTGACCCTGGTCGGCGAATACGTCCGCGACAGCCGTCGGGACGCGTCGTGGTCGGCGTTCGAGAACGACCTGTTCCTCGGCGCCCGCTTCGCGCTGAACGACGCGGCCGGTACGACCGGGAAGATCTCGCTGACGCAGGATCTCGACACGCCGTCGCGGCTGCTCAACATCGAAGCGAGCCGCCGCCTGAACGACAGCATGACGGTGAACCTGGAGGCCCGGTTCTTCATGAACACCCGGCCCAAGGATCTCCTGAACTTCATCAGGCGCGACGATTACGTCCGCCTGTCCCTGAGGCAGTATTTCTGACGCCCGCGGGGCTCTGCGGGCGCGGAAGCGAACCCGGAGAGGTTTTCGTGTTCCACGCAGACGCAGACACCGCGCTGGCGCTGTCCGTCGCCCACGCCGCCCTGGCGACGGTGACGTTGTGGGCCGTCAGCGCCGCCCTGTCCATCGCGCTGGCGCTGATGCTGGCGCACGGCATGCACGGTTCCGGCCCCCTGGTGCGCCGCGGCGCCGGCGCCATCGTCAACGCGACGCGCGGCGTTCCCACCAGCATGCTGGTGCTCGCCGCCGGCATGCTGGCCATGGCGTCGGGCGGCGGGCTGCCCGTGCCGGCGATCTTCACCGGCACCATCGGCCCGTTCCAGCACGTCGCCTGGGCCATCGCCGCGGCCCTGGCCCTGGGCTCCTGCGGGCATCTGGCGGTGATCTTCCACGCCGCCTACGGGGCGCTCGACGCCGGGCGGCGCGACCAGTTGCTCCTCCTGGCCCACCACCCCGTGCGCAAGGCCGCGATCCTGCTGCGCGAGGTGCTGGGGATCGTCCTGCCGCCGACCGGCGCGCGTCTCGTCCACCACCTGCACAACACGGCCTTCGCTTCGCTCTTCCCGGTGGCGGAGCTGTTCGGCCTGATCCGCGGGCAGTCGGAGGCGAGCGCGCAGGTCTTCCTGTTCGCCGCCGTTGGCGCCCTGACCTACGCCGGCCTCAGCCTCGGCATCTGGGCGCTGGTGCGGGGGCTGGAGGCCGCGCTGGTGCCGCCGGTCCGTACCGCGGAGGCCGCGCCATGACCGCGCTGTTCGACACGGCGTGGCTGCTGCTCTTCGGCCTGCCCGGCCAGCAGCCCGGCGGCCTGCTGCTCTCCGTCCTGCTGTTCGCGGCGGCCGGCGGGCTGGCGGTGCTCCTCGGTTTCGCCTACGCCATGGCCGCCACGGCCTTCCCGGCGGCGGCGCTGCCGCTGCAGGCGGCCAGCGCGCTGCTGCGCGGCATCCCGCCGCTGCTGCTGGTGTTCGTCCTGGCGCACGTGGTCAGCGCCTCCACCCTGCTGGCCGGGGTGCTGGCGCTGGCGCTGTATTCCTTTTCGCACACGGGGGAGATCCTGCGGTCCTTCCTCGGCGCCTACCCGCCGGGGCTGGCCGAGCAGGCCCGCGTCATGGGCGTGGCGCCCTGGCGCGACTGGCTGACGCTGCGCCTGCCGTGGCTGCTGTGGCGCGGGCTGCCGGCGCTGCTGACGCACTGGGTCTCGCTGCTGAAGGACACCGGCGCACTGGTGGTGATCGGCGTCGGCGAGTTGACGACGGTCGCCAAGCTGCTCAGCGAGGCGCGGTCCGACTGGGCGGCCTGGATCGAGGTGCTCGGGCTGGCGTCGGCGTTCTATCTGGGGGCGACGCTGGTGCTGCTGAAGCTGCTGCCCGCGCTGGCGCGGGCGCTGCGCTGCGTGCCGCCGGTGTGAGGCGGCCGACAGACAGCGGTGGCCGGAACGGCCAGCATGGACGGCGAAGGAGGCTTACCCATGCATCACGCCCTGAAGCTGATCGCCACCGCCCTGTTGCTTCTCGCCGCGCTCACGGCCATGGCCGCCATGATCATCGCGGCCCGCCGGCGGCGACGGACCGGCGTTCCCGGCTGGACGATGCCCCGCGCGGAGGCGGCGGAACGCGACAACATCGTCGTTCCGCGTGCTTGAGGCCCGATGGTTGGCGGGCCGAGCCCGCAGGACGAAGACACCTAAAGGGCGAAGACCGGGGCGAAGCCGCCGCCGGGCGTACGGAAGTTGGTGGTCTGCCCCTGGTACAGACGCGCCGCCGCCAGCAGCACGCCGCCGTCGTAGGTGTAGAGCCGGATGTCGGCCTTCAGCGGGGCCGCGTCGGCGGACGCGACCTGCCGCTCGCCGGGCGGGGCGAAGGCCTGGGCCACGTATCCGCCGGCGGCGATCCGCGTCCAGACCCCCTTTGTCAGCTTGTCGCCGCGGTAGGCGGCCTTGCCGCCGTGGCCGGCGCACGGCTTGAAGAACAGCGCGCGGCGCTGTTGCCAGAGCGCGTCGGCGTTTTCCGGCGTGACCTCCACGGTCCGTGGTACGGCGTCGGCGAGCAGGGCCGCCGTGGCGGCGTCGAGGCCCCAGGCCGTGAGTTGCGCGGGGTCCGAGAGGGCGACGAGGTTGCGCTTGTCGGCGAGGAGCGCGTGCACGCGCGGATTGGGCGTGACCACCACCGCGCCGTCCAGGTAGGCGGCGCGCACCGCGGCGTGTTCCGGCCGTTCGAGGGCGAAGTCGACCAGGCGGTTGTAGATGAGGTCGACCGGACGGCCGTCCGCCAGCAGACGCCCCTCGGCGTAGGTCAGATCGCGCGGATCCGCGACCACGGCGGCCAGGCCGCGCGCCTCGAAGAAGCGGCGGGCCAGCAGGAACTCCGGGTACAGGAACTGGGCGTGCGGCTCGTCGTCGACGATGGCGATGCGGGTCGGGGCGCCGCCGCCGCGCTGGCGGCGCCATTCCTCCTCGAACATGCGCCACACGGCGTCCTCGAAGCCGCCAGCTGGCGACACCGTGTTGATGGGGGCGGTTTCGCCGCAGCAGGCCCACTGCGCCCGCGCCAGCAGCGCGTTGAGGAAGGCGCCGCCGGCGTTGGTGTTCACCTCGATCAGCTTCGGGCCGTCCAGGCCGAGGTGGAAGTCGTAGCCCATGAAGGCGCCGGCCGGACCCGGATCGAACCGGGCGATCTCCGGCGCCCGGGCGAGCGCCGCCTCGACATGGCCGGGCAGCCGCGCCACCGCCTCGATAGCGCGAACCACGGCCTGCATGCGCTCGACGTCCGGGCGGGCGACGAACAGCGGAATGTCGGAGAACAGGTGGGCGTGCGACGCGGCGAGCAACGCCCACAGGCCGGGCTCCCCGGTTTCCGCCTCCAGCGCGCGCAGCAGCGCCGCGCGGTCCAGCGTGATGCAGTGGCAACGCCGGTTGAGATCCTGCGTCAGCCGGGTTCGGGCCTCGTCGACCGTGCTCATGACCAATGTTCGTACCAGCCGCGCGTGCCGTTGACAATGCGCGCGACGGCCAGCGTGCGGCCGATCACTCCGGCAGCCAGGGGCTGGCGGTCCAGGCGAAGCCATCGCGCCGGAACAGCTTGAGGCAGGCCGCCACCACGTCGGCGTCGTAGCGGGTGCCGGCGTTCCCCTCGATTTCCGCCAGCGCCGCGTCCACGGACTGGCTCGGCCGGTAGGGGCGGTGCGCCGTCATCGCCTCGACGACGTCCGCCACCGCCACGATGCGGGCCTCCGGAATGATCGCCGCGCCCGCCTTCTTGTTGGGATAGCCGCTGCCGTCCATGCGTTCGTGGTGCGATAATAGGATTTCGGCCACCGGCCAGGGCAGGTCGACGCGGCTGATGATGTCGTGGCCGATCTGAGGATGGGCGGCGATCAGGCTGAACTCGGCGGCGCTCAGCCGACCGGGGCGGGACAGGATCTCGGCCGGCACCGCCACCTTGCCGATGTCGTGGATGAGCGCCCCCAGCCGGACCCCCTGCAGGCGGCGCTCGTCCAGGGCCAGTTGGCGGCCGATCGCCTCGGCCAGCTCGGCCACGCGGGCCTGGTGCCCGGCGGTGTAGGGATCGCGCTTCTCCAGCACCGCGCCGATCGCCTCGACGGTCTGGAAGAACCCGCGCTCCAGCCGCTCGGCGACGTGGCGCCGCTCCTCGGTCAGCGAGGCGAGATCGCGGTTCGCCGCCACCAGCGCCGCCGTGCGCTCGGCCACCATGTCTTCCAGGTGGTCCTTCAGCGTTTGCAGCTCGCGGTTGCGGGCCTGCAGCTCCAGGCGGGCCACGCGCAGCGCCAGATGGGTGCGCACGCGGGCCAGGATCTCCTCCGGCGCCAGCGGTTTGGTCACGTAGTCCTCGCCGCCCACGGCGAAGGCGCGTACCTTGTCCCCGGTGCCCAGCAGCGCGCTGAGGAAGAGCACCGGCACGTCGCGCAGGGCCTCGTCCGCCTTCAGCCGCCGGCACACCTCGTAGCCGTCGAAGTCCGGCAGCATGACGTCGAGCAGCACCAGGTCCGGCGTCCTGGCCTGCGCCACCGCCACCGCCGACGCGCCGTCGGTCGCCACGCGCACGGGAAAGCCGTTGGCGCTGAGGATGCTGGTCAGCAGCCGCACGTTGTCGGGGTTGTCGTCGACCACCAGGATGCCGTTCTGGATGCCGCTCTGGACGGCATTGTCGTCGTGCGGTCCGGTCATCGCGTGTCCTCCTCCCGGGCGCCCGCCGCCAGCGCGGCGCGCATGGCGCGGTAGCGGAAGTCGCGGGCCAGCCGGCCGAGGCGGCCGGCCGCCTCGCCGTTCACCGCGTGCAGGCGGGCGAGCTGGGCGTCCACCGCGGCGACATCGCCGAGGATGAGCGCCTGGTCGAGGTCGCGGACGAGATCGGCCGGCAATGGGCCGAGCGGGCCGCCCACGTCCTCGCCGGCCGGCTCCGGCGGACGGGCATCCTGGTCGTAGAGGTAGCGGACGTGCAGGTGGCGTTCCATCGCTTCGAAGATGTCGGCCTCGCGGAACGGCTTGCGCACCATCTCGGCGAAGCCGGCGGCCAGGACCCGCGCGTTGTCGTCGGTGAAGGCGCTGGCGGTGAGCGCCAGCACGGGCATTTCCGCCAGTTCCGGGACGGCGCGCATCCGGCGCAGCGCGTCCCAGCCGTCGACGCCCGGCATCCGCAGGTCCATCCAGGTCAGGTCCGGCCGCCAGGCGCGCGCGATGTCGACGGCGGTCTGGCCGTCGGCCGCGTCGCGCACCTGGAAGCCGACGGTGGCGAGCAGCGACTTGAGCAGCAGCCGGTTGGCGTCGGAATCGTCCACCACCAGGACGCGGAACGCGGGCTGGCCGGGCTCCAGCGCCATGACCCGCGGTTTCGGCCGCGCCGCCGCGATCTCGTCCTCGCCCGCCGGCTCGACGGTGATCTCGAAGCTGAACAGCGTGCCCTTGTCGAGTTGGCTGGCGACGCGGATGTCGCCGCCCATCATGCGCACGTACTCGCGCGTGATGGCGAGGCCCAGCCCGGTGCCCGCCGCGCCGGTCGGCCGGCCGGCGCCCTGATAGAACGGCTCGAAGACGTGCCCCAGCTCCTGGCCGGGGATCCCCACGCCGCTGTCCTCCACCTCGCAGGAGAGCCGCAGCCGGCCGCCGTCGGCATGGTGGCGCAGGCGGACGCTGACGCCGCCCTCCTCGGTGAACTTGATGGCGTTGCCGATCAGGTTGATCAGCACCTGCCGCAGCTTGCCCGGATCGACGCGCACGCAGCGCACGAGGTCCGCCGGCAGGTCGATGCAGAAGCGCAGGTTCTTGGCCTCGGCGCGCCCCTCCATGATATGGCCGACGTCCTCGACCAGCCGGGGCAGGTCGACCGCCTCGGGCTCCAGCGTCATCCGTCCGGCTTCGACCTTCGACATGTCGAGCACGTCGTTGATCAGCGACAGCAGGTGCTCGCCGCTGCGGGCGATGATGTCCAGGTGGCGCCGCTGCGGCTCGGTGGCCGCGGGATCGCGCTCCATCAGGGCGCAGAAGCCGATGATGGCGTTGAGCGGCGTGCGCAGCTCGTGGCTCATGTTGGCCAGGAAGGCGCTCTTGGCGCGGTTGGCCGCTTCGGCGGCGAAGCGCGCGTCCCGCTCGCCCGCCAGCGCCCGGGCGAGCAGCATCTGCGGCATCCGCACGCCCTTCTCGACGATGGCCAGGTAGACGGCGTAATAGGCGAGGATCTTGGCGACGTGGCCGATCAGGTTCGACAGGCCGTAGACGTCGATGTAGAGCGTGAAGGCCAGCTCGGCGACCATCATCGCGGCCAGCGCCAGCACGAGGTAGCGCCACACCTGCGGCTCGAAGTGGGGGCGGTTGCGGAACAGCGCCACGATGCCCAGCGCCAGCACCGCGCAGATGGCGTATTCCGCGCCGATCTTGAACCCGGTCAGTCCCTGCCCCTCGACGAAGCATGCCGGGAACAGGCCGACGGCGATGGCGCCGAGCAACGCCGCCGTGGCCCCGGCGAAGACGGCGCCCAGCCGGCCGAGGGAGTAGCGGCGGGTCGGGTGCGCGAGGATGGCCAGCATGGCCACCGCCTGCAGGCCGCGGGCGGCGATCCACAGTTGCGTCGGCAGGTCGGCGTCCGCCACCAGGATGTTCATCCCGCGGTAGGCGATGGTGTGGACGAGGTCGAGGACCGCCACGGACGCCAGCGCGACGCCGAGCGCCACGAGATGGCCGCGGTCGAGCGGCAGGACGGCGTTGGCGACGATGGCGAACACCGCGAAGGCGACGACGATGCTGAACAGCTCGGCCAGCGTGTGGAACAGCAGATAGCTGTAGGCGCTGCTGGCGGTCACGGCGGCCAGCGCGAGGAGGAACGGGCCCTGGCGCATCGCCCAGCCCATCGCCGGAACCTGGAAGGCGCGTTCAGCCATGGTCCTTCCTCCCGCATGCGGCCGGCGGCGATCCCGCCGGCCGCATCGCCCGTCAGGTGACCGTGGTCACGTCGACAGGCCCAGTTCGGAACAGGTGCGCAGGTTGGCCTCGTCCGGCTGGTCGGTGGCGAGGATCTCGAAGATGTCCTGCGGATTGCGCATGGCCGCCTTCTTCCTGGCGGAGACCACCAGCACCGACTGCACCGACTGGTGGTCGCAGGCGCGGAAATGCTGCGGCCCCTTGTAGAAGTCGTAGCGCAGGCGCTCCATCTCGGCGATCACCTTGTCGGTGTCGGTGCTGCCGGCCCGCTTGACGGCCTCCAGCACGGTGCGCACGCCGCCATAGCCGTAGGCGCCGTAATCGGACGGCACCGCCCCGCCGTTGGCGGCGCGATAGGCGTCGTTGAACGCCCGGGCCGACGGCAGCGTCTCCTCCAGCGTCCAGTGATAGTTGCAGCCGCCCACCACGCCTTCGTACAGGTCGGGCCCGCCGGCGACGCACTGGTTGTACAGCAGCACCGGCACGACGATCCGGAAGGTCTCCTTCAGCCCTTCGTCGCTCAGCGCCTGGATGGCGTTCAACTGGTCCTTGCCGAAGTTGCACACGCACAGCACGTCGGGCTTCAGCGTGGCGATCTTCTCGGTGTAGGCCGAGAAGTCGGCGGTGCCGAAGGGATGGCGGACGTCGTCGAGGACGACGATCCCCGCCTTCTCGCCCGCCCGGCGGAAGCCGCGCACCGCCTCGTGGCCGAAGGCGTAGTCGGCGGTGAGAAAGGCCACCTTCTGCCCCGGCTTGAAGACGTGGCGGGCGACGGCGCCGGTGGTGACGTGCGGCGTCAGCCCCTCGTGGAAGGTGAAGCGGCTGAAGTCCTTGGCCTCGTTGATGGCGTCGGACTGGCTGATGGAGTTGAACAGCACGCCGCGCGCCTTGGCCACCTCGTTGATGGCGAGCTGCACCGACGCGCCGAGCGAACCGACCAGGAAGTGCACGCGCTCCTTCTCGATCAGCTCCAGGGTGACCTGGGCGGCCACCGCCGGCTTCAGCGTGTCGTCGCGCACCAGAAGCTCGGCCTTGCGGCCATTCAGGCCGCCGGCGTCGTTGAACTGCCTGACCGCCAGTTCGGCGGCGCGCACCTGGTCCTTCGCCTCGGCGGAGAAGGGGCCGGTCAGCGGCACCGGGAACCCGACGCGGATCGTCTCCGCCTGGGCGTGCGCCGGCCGGATCAGGCCGGGCGCGGTCATCATCGCGAACCCGGCCGCCGAGCCGGCCAGCAGGCCGCGGCGGGAAATGGGGAACGGCGCGGTGGCGGTGGTCATGGTGCTCTCCCCTGGTGTTGCCGGTCAGCCGGCGCGGATGTGGGCGACGAAGCCATCGACGTCGGCGCGCAGGTGTTCGGCCTGCGCCGACAGGCCGCGCGCGGCGTCGAGGACGTGGGCGGAGGCGCGGCCGGTCTCTCCCGCGGCCTCTTCCAGCCCGTGGATGTTGCGGGACACCTCGGCGGTGCCGTTCGAGGCCTCCTGCACGTTGCGGGCGATCTCCTGGGTGGCCGCTCCCTGCTCCTCCACCGCCGAGGCGATGGCGGCGGCGATCTCGCTGATCGTGCCGATGGTGGCGGCGATGCCCTTGATGGCGTCGACCGCCTCGCCGGTGGCGCCCTGCACCGCGGCGATGTGGGTGGTGATCTCATCGGTCGCCTTGGCGGTCTGCGTGGCCAGCACCTTGACCTCCTGTGCCACGACGGCGAAGCCCTTGCCCATTTCCCCGGCGCGCGCCGCCTCGATGGTGGCGTTCAGCGCCAGCAGGTTGGTCTGCCCGGCGATGGCGTTGATCAGCTTGACCACATCGCCGATCCTGGCGACGGCGGACGCCAACTGGTGGACGAGGCGATCGACCCGCTCGGCCTCGCTGACGGCGGCGCGCGACACCTCGCTGGAGTGCGACGCCTGCCGGCCGATCTCGGCGATGGACGCCGACAGCTCGGCGGTGGCCGAGGCGACCGTCGCCACGTTGCCGGACGCGTGCTCGGACGCCTCCGACACCGCCTCGGCCTGCATCTGGGTCTGGCTGGAGATCGTCGACAGCGATTCGGCCGAGGATTGCAATTCGGTGGCGGACGAGGAAACGGCGTTCACCACGCGCTGCACGCTGGCCTCCAGTTCCTCGGCCACGGCGCCCAGCGCGCGGCGGCGCTCCTCGATCGCCTGCCGGTCGCGCTCCTTCATCTCGGCGTCCAGTTCACGGCTGTGGATCATGTTCCGCCGGAAGACCTCGACGGCGCGCGCCATGTCGCCGATCTCGTCGCGGCGGCGGGCCTGCCGCAGTTCGATCGCCACGTCGCCCTCGGCCAGCCGGTTCATCAGCGCGGTCAGCCGCGCCACCGGCCGCGACAGGCCGAGCAGCGCGTAGGCGATGGTGCTGCCGGCGACGACCACGACCAGAACGGCGATGCCCGCCTGGATCAGCCGCGTGGTGGTGGCGACGGCGGCGCGGATTTCGGCCGTGCGCGCCTGCCCGCGCGCCTCGGACAGCGCCAGCATGTCGTCGCCCAGCTCGCCGACGGTCTGCCCCAGCCGGCGCAGCGTGCTGTTGATGAGGGCGACGCGGCTGCCCTCCTCGTAGCCGTAGTTGTTGGCCGCGCGGTCGAAGTCGCCGGCGCGCAGCAGGTTGAGCGTGCGCTCGTTGGCCTCGGCGAAGAAGCCGTACATGGTCGGCAGGGCGTTGCCGAGTCGCAGGCCGATCGCCAGGTTGCCGGCGGCGCGGACGGCGGCGTCGGCATCCTTGGCGGAGCCGGCGAAGGGGCGGGGCGTCACCTCGACCCGGCCGGCGGCGCTCTGCAGCAGCACGACGGAGGCGGCCAGGCGGTCGACCGCGGTCAGAAGCCGCTGGCGCTTGTCCTCCGTCGCCTTGCTGCCGGCGGGGTTGCGCGCCAGCAGGCTGATGGAGTGCGCCTCGATGAGCTGCCCGAACTCCGCCATCACTTCGTTGACGCGGTCCTTGGTCTGGACGATCTGCTGGGTGATGGCGCGATCGGTCTGCGCCTGCTCCTGGGCGGTGGCGATGGTGACGGCGATCGCCTCCTCGTAGCGGTCGCCCGACAGCAGCGTGGTGGACGCCAGGATCAGGATGGGCGCGACGCCCAGCGCGACGATCCGCGCGCCCAATCCCTGCCAGCTCCTGCGCTCCCGCGGCCCGGCGTTTCGGGGCCGCCGCACGAACAGGCCGCGCAGGCCCGGCCACTTCCAACGGTGCGATGCGCCGCTCATCGGCAGAACATGCGACATGGCGGCCTCCTTGTTGGTCTGCCGGGTTGGTTTGCCGGGTTGGTTTGCCGGGCTGGATTGCCGGGCCGGGTTACCGGGCTTGTCTGCCGGCCTAGCTCCCGGCCTCCCGCAGGGCGGAAATGGTGGCGCGCGCCGCGCGCAGCGCGGCGACGGTGTCGGACGGCGTCTTGCCAGCCTGCGGCGGGACCCGGCGCGTCGGCTGGGTGACGCCGGCCTTGACCTTCACCGCCGAGAGGTCGGCGACGATGGTGGTCAGCAGATCGACGACCGTCTCGGGGCTGATCCCCCCGGTCTCGCGGGGCGGCGGGACGATGCCGCCGGGAATGGCGAGGGCGGGCACCTCGTCGGCCAGCCGCTTGATCTCCTCGACCAGTTGGTAGGCGGCGTCGTAGGCGTCGCGCGGTGTGAGGCCGGGAGGCAGCGGTGTGGGCGGGACCGCCGCACGCCCGCGCGACGCGGCGATCCGGTCGATGTCGGAGACGGCCTGCAGGGCGACCCGGTAGACCTCGTTGGGCACGATGGCCGGCATATCGAGGGTGCGCAGCGCCCGTTCGGCGCGCAACAGCCCGGCGTAGGCGTCGGTCGCCGTCCCGCCGGCCGCCTTGGAAACGGGGCGGATGGGCGGGTTGCCGAAGGCGGGCCGAAGCTCGCGGAGCGCGGACGCGACCTTGTCGACGGCGTCCTTGGCGTCCGCCGAGTCCATCGCCTTGACCGGCGCGTTGGGAATCGGCTGCTCCTCGACGCCGTTCAGCCGGCGGAGCATCTGCACGCGGCCCAGCAGATCGCGGGCCTTGTAGACCACATGCCGCGCCGCCCGCGGCGCCGGCGTGGTCGCCTGCGGCTCCGGCGTGCTGCGGTTGGCCTGATTGAATGCGGCGAGCTCCGCCTCGATGGCGGCGACCGCCTGGACCACCTGGACGTCCATGGCGTCCTGCGCCGCCGTCGGCGGGCAGAAGGCCGGGAAGAGCAGAGCGACGGCAATAAAGGACCGCACGACTGAATGAGCCATTCGCCCCTCCCGCCGGTCATCCGTTTCGGATTTACAGACAACTTTTCGAAATAGACCCTATTGTTGAAGTGGATTTAGGGCAAACGTCATAAGCGATTGGCAGCCCCTTGATTTTCGAGGGTCTGTATGATGCGGCCATCCTTCTTTTGCAGGAGGAAGCCACCTGTTGGGCGGAGATCCTCGTCCGAACCGATAGCGTTCGGACCCAGCGAGCGACCCGTCGGGTACCGCGCCCACCACCACGTGGCACCAGGCCCGCTCGATGGCTGCGCGTGGCGGAACAGGTCGCCGCCGTGAGGCAGGCGAGCAGCAATCCCGTGGTTTACGGCCCGCGCCGGACATGCGATGGTCTTTCCTCGAATTCGCGTCAACTGCGGCAGAGGAAGACCGCGCCGTGCGTCGCGTGACATCGCTGTTGGCCTGTGCCGCGCTCTCCGCCCTTGCCGCCGCGTGCGCCGGTGGACCGCCGAGATCCGTTTCGCAGGCGGAAATCGATGCCTACGTGGCCGAGGCGTCCGGTCGATTCGGCATGCCGGAACCCTGGATCCGCGAGGTCATCCGCCAGGAGAGCGGCGGGCGCACGACGCTGAACGGCAAGCCCATCGTCAGCAAGGCCGGCGCCATGGGGCTGATGCAGCTCATGCCCGGCACCTATGAGGAGATGCGGCGCAAGCACGGCCTGGGCTCCGACCCGTTCGAGCCGCGCGACAACATTCTCGCCGGCACCGCCTACCTGCGCGAGATGTACAACCTGTTCGGCTCGCCCGGATTCCTCGGTGCATACAACTGCGGGCCACGGTGCTACGGCGACTACCTCGCCGGCAACCGCGGCCTGCCGTCGGAGACGCGGAACTACATCGCGTCCGTCGCCCCGCGCCTCGACCGGTCGCCGGGGCCGGCGGGAACCGACGTGATGGTGGCAAGCGCTCCCCCGCAACCCCCCGCTGGCGCCGTCACGCTGGCGCCCCTGCCGTCGGCATCGGTGCCGCGGGTCACCGTGGCCGAGGCGCTGCCGCCGCCCGTCACCCAGCCGCCCTCCATCCCGGTAGCGGCATCGGGCTTCGTGGGCGGCGAATGGATGGTGCAACTCGGTGCGTTCCGATCGCCCGACGACAGCGCGCGGATGATCGACCGGGCGCGCCGTTCGGCACCGGGTGGCCTGCTGGAACGCGCGCAGCACGTCGTGCAGCCCGTCGACACCCGATCCGGCCCGCTGTACCGCGCCCGCCTGTCCGGCCTGTCCCAGCAGGATGCGGCGACCGCGTGCGCCAGCCTGGCCGGGCAGGGCATGGCCTGCTTCGTCGTGGCGCCTGGCGCCTGAGCGCCGGGCATTCGGATGCCGCAATGCTGACGGGCCGGCTGATCCGTTCGTTGTTCGGTCTGGAACTTTACTCTGCGCGGACAGGCCGAAGGATCACTTCATGGACGGCATCGCCAGCGTGACCTTGTTCATGAAGGTCTCGGGCTGGCCCTGGACCAGCAAGGGGAAGGCGTCCGTGCAGGCGTCGACCAGCGGCTCCAGCCACGTCTGGTCCGCCTTGGCGAAGTCGTGCAGCACGTAGTTGGACACCTGGTTCTTGTCGCCCGGATGGCCGATGCCCAGGCGCACGCGCCAGTATTCCTTGCCGATGTGCGCGTCCATCGAGCGCAGGCCGTTGTGCCCGCCGTGACCGCCGCCCTTCTTCACGCGGATCTTGCCGGGCGGCAGGTCCAGTTCGTCGTGGAAGACGACGACCTGCTCGGGCTTCATCTTGAAGAACTGCAGCGCGGCGCCGACCGACTGGCCGGACAGGTTCATGAAGGTCAGCGGCTCGAGCGCCAGCACCTTCTCGCCGCCGACGGTGCCCTCGGCGGTCTGCCCCTGGAAGCGCTTCTTCCACGGCGAGAAGCCATGGCGGCGGGCGATCGCCTCCACCACCATGAAGCCGATGTTGTGCCGGT
>Ga0196970_1000234_pt1 | contig 81693 bp, 73 predicted proteins | sample S1v_513CmetaG_FD_148672 | JGI IMG/M metagenome (GOLD analysis project Ga0196970, IMG submission 148672) | Soil microbial communities from Anza Borrego desert, Southern California, United States - S1+v_5-13C | ecosystem: Environmental > Terrestrial > Soil > Desert | place: USA: California...
AGGACGGCGGAGGTGGGGCGTGGTGTCAACATGCTCATCGGGTCCTCAACAGCGCCCTCTAGCGATCATTTCAGCGGGCGGCTGTCTCACTCCACGTTGGCACAGAGGGGTCCTCGTACCGGATCAGGCGAACCTCAAGGCGATGTAGTTCGGTAGCCATGGGATTGCTCGCAGCATGCATGGGCTGAAGTGCCCAGCCGACGGCCGGGCTGCCAACAGCTTAGGCTTGGGCTTACCTGCTGGGTTGTGTCTTCTGCGGTCGAAGGCCATTCGCCCGTGCCAGGGAGGCTGAGGGCCCTTCTCCCTTCCGCTCACGGCGTTCTCTGAGCGCACGCTACATGGTCGTGCGCTCCACGCCAAACTGCTCCGCAATCTGCCGGGCTGTCTGACCGCCCTGGCGATCCCTCAGCAGGGTCTCGATCATCGCGCACTGCTTGTCCGTCAGCTTGCGAGGACGCCCAAGATGAACACCGCGGCTCCTCGCCGCTGCCATCCCGGCGATGGTCCGTTCGGAGATCATGGTAGCTTCGATCTCGGCAACGGCAGCAAGCACGGCAAAGACCAGGGCCCCAGCGGGGCCGCTCGTATCGATGCCCTGCGTCAGGCTGCGCAGACCGACATCCTTGCGCTTCAACTGGTCGGCGATCTTCAGCAACTCCAGGGTAGACCGAGCCAAGCGGTCGAACTTCCACACCACCAATACGTTGCCCGGCTGCACCGCCTTCAGCACGCCGGCCAACCCGGGACGCGCGACCGTCAGGCCAGACGCCGTATCGGTCCAGATGTCCTCGGGTTCCACCCCCGCCTGGGTCAGGGCATCTATCTGCAGGTCTAACCGCTGGTCATCGGTAGACACTCGGGCATACCCGATCAGACGCGGAGCGGTACGTGTGGCAGTGGCTTTCCCCATGCCCTTTCACCACAGAGTTTTGCCACGACTTTTGCAACACACCTCCAGGAGCACAGGTTCCGAGTCGCAGCTGTGGTAAAAGGCTGCCATTTCACCGCAGCACAAACCGGCGTTTTTGCCCTCACATCCGTATGCCATGCGCTCTCGACAGCACCCAGCCGAAATGTGCAACACACTTGCTTGAAGGAGGGTGGCCTTCGGCACGTAAGTTGTTGCGTTTCAGCGCCCTCAGAAAAGCAACAGCCCCGTCAAATTGGTTCGCAACACCGGGAGAGCGCTTTGGTTGCGCTCGATCCGGTGCGAAGTGAGCCTGCGGCTTGCACTTCGCACCGGATCGAGCGCCCAAATTTGAGTGCAACAGCACCCGAAACTGCACTCTTTGGAAACGACTGTCCGCTCTGCGGCCGTTGCGTCCTTCGCAGTGAAAGCTCAGGTCCGGCTACGGCCGCTGCATGTGCGGGGGCGCGCCCTCAGGTGAGCCAGGCGGTGTGCCGGAGCACTTCCTGGCTGCCGCGCCAGATCATGTCGAGCGCCACGTAGGTGATGATCGCCAGGCCGACCCAGCCCACCCAACGGTGCCGGTGCAGCACATGCGCGATCATGTTCGCCGCGGCGCCCATCAGGATGACGGAGAGCAGCAGGCCGATCACCAGGACGGTCGGATGCTCCTTGGCGGCGCCGGCCACGGCCAGCACGTTGTCGAGCGACATCGACACGTCGGCCACGACGATCTGCCAGATGGCGGCGCTCAGCGTCACCGTGCCGACGGCCGCGGCCGTGGCGGTGTCGCCCGAGTTCATGGCGGTGACCATGCCGGAGGGCACTTCGGGCGCCTGGAGCGCCTCATCGGGCGCCACCTCGTCCTTGCCGCCGGTGTGCAGTTCGCGGAACATCTTCCAGCACACCCACAGCAGCAGCACGCCGCCGGCCAGCGTCAGGCCGATGATGGCCAGAAGCTGCGTGGTGATCAGCGCGAAAAAGATTCGAAGCAGGATCGCGGCGCCAATGCCGTAGAAAATGACCTTGCGGCGCTGTTCCAGGGGAACGGCGGCGGCGGCCATGCCCACGACGATGGCGTTGTCGCCGGCCAGAACCAGGTCGATGGCGATGACCTGGGCGAGCGCCGACAGCGCGTCGACGGAGAATAGATCGAACATTGCGGTGCCTTCCTCTTGCAAAGGGCAAGGGAGTGGCGCGCCCGCGGGGTTTCACCTGGGTTCGGCGTTGCCGGACGGAAGGCAGGTCGCAGGGCCACTCCACATGTCTTCCCAGTCCGACATCGCAGCTCCGCAGAGCTGCCAGAGGGGCCCGGCCTGGTAGACCTCCGTATAAGCAATCGCGGTGCATTTTGCCAGTGCTGACCCGCTCACCTCCCTTCTTTCGATGCGCATGCGGCGAAAAGCGTTGCGGAGGTGCAACGCTCACACCGGGATGATGGTGTCGCCGGTCCCGGCGCGGTCGTCCCGTTCGTCCCGGAACAGGACGGAGACGTGCTGCTCGACGTGCGCCGCCAGCCCCATGACGTGCTCGCGGGACAGCCGTTCGGCGAGGGCGACGTCCCGCTGCTCGAGGGCCCGGATGATCGCGCGGTGTTCGTTGATGGAGTGGTCGGCGCGGTTGTCCTGCACGATCGTCAGCTTGCGGATCACCCGCATGTGGATGAACAGGTTGTCCGTGAGGCTCTGGATGAGCTTGGACCCGCTGAGGCGGATGACCGCCTTGTGGAACTCGATGTTGGCGTCGGCGTATTCCTGAAGGTTGCTCGACGGCGCGTTGTCCTCGAAATCCCGGAAATGGCTCCACAGGGAGCGGATCTCCTCGTCCGAGGCGCGCTCGGCGGCCAGGCGGGTCGCCATGCTTTCCAGCGCGGCCCAGGTGACGATCATCTCGATGATCTGCGTCTTCGTCTTGCGGACGATGAAGATGCCCCGGCGCGGCTCCTGCCGCACCAGCCCCTCCCGTTCCAGGAGGGTCAGCGCCAGCCGGATCGGCGTCCGGCTGGTGCCGAGCATTCCGCTCAGCTTTCGTTCGTCCAGGCGGATCTCGCCGGGATGGTCGTAGATGTCCATCTGGATGATGGCCCGTTTCAGCCTGCCATAGACCTGTTCACGGGTGGTGATGCCCGTGTCCAGGGGCTGGATCTTGACCAGGGGGGACGGCATCGGCGTTGGCTCCTCACGAAGCGGCGGGGGGCGCGCAAGCGGGCGCCTCATCCCACGAATCGGTTGCGGTGCAGGTGCTCTTCCACCCGCTTCACCCCGGGAATCCCAGTCGCCGAGGCGTGCAGGGCGCGCCGCTGCTCCTCGCTGTCCACCATGCCCCAGAGGTGCACGGTCCCGTCGGTCACGACGATGTTGAGCCGGTCGAGGTCGATCCAGCTCTGGCCGGCGAGCGCGTCCATGAGCGCGGTGCGGATGCCCGCGTCGCCCTCGACCGCGCCCCCCCGGGAGGTGCGCTTGAAGGCGACCAGCCCGTGCAGCAGGTTGGCGCGGCTCACGATGCCGACCGGGCGGCCGTCCACCAGCACGGGCACCCGCTTGATGCGGTTGCGTTCCATCAGGTCCGCGATGTCGGCGAGGTCGGTGTCGGGTTCGGCCGACACGATCTGCCGGGTCATCACGTCCTGCGCGCGCTTCCCGTGACTCTTCAGGAAGTCGGCGGCCCGTTCGTTGCGGTCGACCAGCATCTCCAGCCAGCGGGCGCGGTGCCGCTCGGTGCCCGTCTCGACGCGCCGCAGCAGGTCCCCCTCGCTGATGATGCCGACCACCCGGCCGTCCCCGCCGACGACCGGAACGCCGCTGATTCGACGGGCGAGCAGCAGTTCCGCGATGTCGGGGATGCTCACGTCCTCCGTCACCGTTATGACGGGGGACGTCATGACGTCTTTTGCCTGCATGTGGACGTTCCTCCTCTGGTGTGGCGGTGTGGAGCGCGTGCCCGACGGCCCGCTTGCATTTGGTATACCGAATGCGACATGCAATTGCGCTTGAGCCGGGCCGGGGATTCCCCCATATTCGCCGCGCCGCAACATGAATGGCCTTCACCCGGGAGCCACGATGATCCTCGCCCAAGCCCTCGAGACCCTCGCCATCGTCTTCGCCTTTGCCGGGCTTGCCGCCGTCATCAGCGAGATCGTGGCCCATGATCCGGGGCTTCTGGACGAGATCGTCACCGATGTCCGGGCGATGGCCCGTCCGGACGGGCTGCCGGCCCAGCCCACGGAGTCCGCCCGCGGAGTGCCGGCCCAGGGCGGCTGCAGCCGCTGACCGGCACCCCCGGGGGGACGCCTTCACTTCGCCGGAACCACCTCGGTGGCCGTCCCGTCGCGCTCCTGCTTCTTGCGCTTCAGGGCGGAGATCACCGGCCAGAACAGCATGACCAGCGCCAGCGTGACGATGCTGCCGACCAGGGGGTTCGACCAGAAGATCGCCAGGTCGCCCTGCGACACCAGCATCGCCTGCCGGAACGAGCTTTCGGCCATGTCGCCCAGCACCAGCGCCAGAACCAGCGGCGCCAGCGGGTAGGACAGCTTCTTGAAGACGTAGCCGATCACGCCGAACACCAGCATCAGCACGATGTCGAGGAAGGCGTTGTGCACCGTGTAGGCGCCCACCGCGCAGATCACCACGATGATCGGCGCGATGATGCTGAACGGGATGCGCAGGATCGACGCGAACAGCGGGACGGTGGTCAGCACAACGATCAGGCCGGCGATGTTGCCGATGTACATGCTGGCGATCAGGCCCCAGACGAACTCCTTCTGCTCGATGAACAGCAGCGGCCCGGGCTGCAGGCCCCAGATCAGCAGGCCGCCCAGCAGCACCGCCGCGGTCGGCGAACCCGGGATGCCCAGCGTCAGCATCGGCAGCAGCGCGCTGGTGCCGGCGGCGTGCGCCGCGGTTTCCGGCGCCACCACGCCCTCGATCTCACCGGTGCCGAAGTTCTGGCGGTTGCGCGAGAAGCGCTTGGCGAGGCCGTAGCTCATGAACGACGCCGGGGTGGCGCCGCCGGGCGTGATGCCCATCCAGCAGCCGACGATGGAGCCGCGCAGCGCGGTCACCCAGTAGCGCGGCAGCGTCTTCCAGGTCTCCCACACCACCTTGGCGTTGATCTTCGCGCTCTTGCCCTTGAAGGCGAGGCCCTCTTCCATGGTCAGCAGGATCTCGCCGATGCCGAACAGGCCGATGACCGCGATCAGGAAGTCGAAGCCGCGCAGCAGCTCCAGCGAGCCGAAGGTCATGCGCAGTTCGCCGGTGACGGAATCGATGCCGACGGCGGCGAGCGCGAAGCCCAGCATCATGGCGCACAGCACCTTGAACGGCGACTCGCTACCCATGCCGACGAAGCTGCAGAAGGTCAGCAGCTGCACCGCGAAGAACTCGGCGGGGCCGAAGCGCAGCGCGAAGCCGGCGATCACCGGCGCCAGGAAGGTGATCAGCAGCACGGCCAGGAAGGCGCCGAAGAAGGACGAGGTGAAGGCGGCGGTCAGCGCCTCGCCCGCCCTCCCCTTCTGCGCCAGCGGGTGCCCGTCGAACGTGGTCGCCACAGACCATGGTTCGCCGGGTATGTTGAACAGCACCGACGTGATGGCGCCGCCGAACAGCGCGCCCCAGTAGATGCAGGACAGCATGATGATCGCCGAGGTCGGCGACATGCTGAAGGTCAGCGGCAGCAGGATGGCGACGCCATTCGCCCCGCCCAGGCCTGGCAGCACGCCGATCAGGACGCCCAGCGTGATGCCGATGAACATGTAGGCGATGTTCATGGGATCGGCGAGCACGCCGAATCCCTGGATGAGTGAACTGAGAGCGTCCAAAGGTGCCTCCCATTGTGTCCGCCGGGGGATGCGTGCCCTGAAGCCCGCCGCGCGGGGCGGAGTCCTGACGGAGATTCTTGGTTTCGTTGCGTGGCCGCGCGGTCAGTAACCGAAGAAGGCTTCGACAGGCCCCTTGGGCAGCGGCACCAGGAACCACACCTCGAACATGACGAAGAGCGCCGCCGGCACCAGGAGCGCGATCGGCGCGATGAGCTTCGGCGGATACTTGCCCACCCAATGCATGAAGAAGGCGATGAACAGAATCGCGGACACGTAGAGCCCGACGACGCCGGACAGGAGCACGAAGCCCAGGCTGGGCAGCAGGACCTGGAGGACCTGCCGGAACTGATCCCGCTCGACGAACGCGACGCGTTCGCCGGTCCGGCGGAAGATGTTGACCGCGAGGATCGCCAGGCTGCTGCACAGCATGATCAGCCCGACGTAGAAGGGAAAGTAGCCGGCCTTCGGCCCGTCGGAGCCCCAGCCGTTGCCGACGCGCACGCTGTCGGCCATGACGACCAGCGCCACCAGGGCGAACAGGCCGGCGACGACGATCTCCATGGTCCGGCTGGTGACGACCGGCTCCCCGTTTTGCGTTCCGTGCTCCATGGCTCACTCCCGCGCTGAGGTGGGCGGCCGCGGGGCTCGTGCCCCCGCGGCCGCGGAACGAGGTCCGGCGCCTACTTGCTGATGAAGCCGGCCTTCTGCATCAGGTCGCGGTGCAGCGTGTCCGCCGCGGCCAGCCACTTCTTGAACTCGTCGCCGGTCATGAAGCTGGTGTTGAAGGCGCCCTTCTCCATGAAGTCCTTCCACTCGGGCGTCTCGCGGACCTTCTTGAAGAGATCGACGTAGTAGGCGATCTGGTCCGGCGTCGCGCCCGGCCCCATGAAGACGCCGCGCAGCATCGTGTACTCGACGTCCAGCCCGGATTCCTTGCAGGTCGGGATGGTGTTCCACGACTTGTCGCCGGCCACCGCCTCCTTGAGCGGGATGCGCTGCTTGTCGAAGACGCACAGCGGGCGCAGCGCGCCGGCGCGCCACTGCGACACCGCCTCGATGGGATTGTTGACGCTGGAGTTCACGTGGTTGCCGACCAGCTGCGCCGCCACGTCGCCGCCGCCCTTGTAGGGAACGTAGGTGAAGGTGACGGAGGTCGCCTGCTCGATGGCGGCGGTGATGATCTGGTCCTCCTGCTTGGACCCGGTGCCGCCCATCTTGAACTTGTTCGGGCCGGCCTCCTTGACCGCGTCGATGAACTCTTTCGCGCTCTTCTGCGGCGCCTCGCCGTTCACCCACAGGACGAAGTTGTCGAGGGCGAGCATGGCCACCGGCGTCATGTCCTTCCAGGAGAAGGGCACGCCCGTCGCCAGCGGCGTCGTGAACAGGTTGGACAGCGTGATGATGATCTTGTGCGGGTTGCGGTTCGACGACTTGACGTCGAGGAACCCCTCTGCGCCGGCACCGCCCGCCTTGTTGATGACGACGATCGGCTGCGTCATCAGGTTGTTCTTCTGGATGATGCCCTGGATCATGCGCGCCATCTGGTCGGCGCCGCCGCCGGTGCCCGCGGGAACGATGAATTCCACGGACTTCGTGGGCTCCCAGGCCGCGGCGGCCTGCGGTACCAGGACGCAGGCCAAGGCGCCGGCGACGGCCGTGGCCCTCGCCGTCATCGAGGCAGCCGACATCCGCGCGCGGCGCGGGCGCTGTGCAGTGCTCATGATATCTCCTTTCCCTCCCAGGCCGAGTTGAAGTCCGCTCGGCTCGCATTCCCTGGCATCGGTGCCGGACCCTCTTTGTTGGATCGGCCGATTGTTTGTTCGAAATATGGTATGTGGCATCCCAACGATGCGCAACAGCAAAGTGGCGCTTTCGCAACCGCGAATACTGGATATTTGGGCTATCGGCAAAGTATGCGGGGACGTAAGTCTCTGTATCGACGCTGGTATCCAAAATAACCAGCCGATAGCTCTAATCCTTTTTGGGGAGCGCCGCGACGGGGCGCGGGGGCGAGGGACAGCCCCGCCCAACGGGAATCGGAACGCGCTCCCGGCGCATCCGTGACGGCGGGCCACGCACCCGGGTATCCGGATGCGTGGCCCGCACGGACGCCGGTCCGGCTGGACCGGGATCCTATTTCTGCACGAGGAACTTGTAGACGATCTTGCCGCTGTAGGTCTCTCCCGGGCGCAGGACGGGCGAGGGGAAGCCGGCCTTGTTGGGCGCGTCCGGATAGTTCTGCGGCTCCAGGCAGAAGGCCTCCTGGAAGCCATAGACATGGCCGCCCTTGCCGACGTCCTTCGGCACCGCGCCGGCCAGGAAGTTGCCCGAATAGAACTGGATGCCGGGCTGGGTGCCGTACACCTCCATCACGCGGCCGGACAGCGGCTCGGCGATGCGCGCCATCAGGCCGAACTCGCCCGGCTTCTTGTCGATGACGAAGTTGTGGTCGTAGCCTTTGACGAAGCCCAGCTGGTCATAGTCGGCGTGAATGCGCGCGCCGACCGGCTGCGGGCTGGTGAAGTCCAGCGGCGTGCCCTTCACCGGGCGGAGTTCGCCGGTGGTGATGAGCGTGCTGTCCACGGGCGTGAACCGGCTGGCGTTGATCTGCAGCTGGTGGCCGAGAATGGTGCTGCTGCCTTCGCCGGCCAGGTTGAAGAAGCTGTGGCTGGTGAAGTTGACGATCGTCGGCTTGTCGGTGGTGGCGTCGAACGCGATGTCCAGGGCGTTGTCGTCCGTCACCGTGTAGACGACGCGCGACGGGACGGAGCCCGGGTAGCCTTCCTCACCATCCTTGTAGGTGTAGCGCATCTCGACGGTCCGGTCGTCGATCTGCTTGGCGTCGAAGACGACGAAGCGGCTGCCCTTCTTGCCGCCATGGAGGCTGTTGGGGCCGTCGTTCAGCGTCGCCTGGTACGGTTTCCCGTCGATGGCGAACGTGCCGCCGCCGATGCGGTTGGCGTAGCGGCCGATGAACGCGCCCATCGAGGGCTGGCCGGTCATGACCTGATCGAGGCTCTCGTAGCCGAGGACGACGTCGCCCAGCGTGCCGTTCCGGTCCGGGACGAGGATCTGCTCGATCTTGGCGCCGTAGTTGGTGACCTTGACCACCATGCCCTTGCTGTTCTTCAGCGTGTAGAGATCGACCGCCTTCCCGTCGACCTGCTGCTGGAACCGCTCCCGCTTGAGCTGGACATAGCCCTCGGCGTCACCGGACGCCGCCAGGGCGTTCGTCGAAACGCCCAGGAGGAGGAGCAACGCACAACGTGTGACTTTCCTCATGTCTCGATCCTTTTGGTTTTGAAGGCGGCGCGACATCGGCGGTCGGGAATTCAACGGCGCCATCCGAACGAGGATCGATGCCGGTGGTCCCGACACGCCTTCCGCCGCCGTGGAGGATCAGGAGCCAGGTCGCCCGGCACGCATCATGACGAGGGCGTGCGGGGCTGAGGCGCTCGGAAAGGGATTGAGACACCTGCCATTCCCCATAACGGTCACGCGTGCCGGCGTCTGGTCCAGAGCCAGGGAAAGTGTATACTAGTATATTACATAAGCGCGCAAGCCGGCCCCCGGGCGCCCTCTCCCGAGCAGACACTTTGCCGCACGTCCGCGGGGGTCTCCGGCCCGCCTCAGACTCCCGAATAGGCGGCGAACCCGCCATCGACCGGAACGACCACGCCGTTGACGAACCCCGATGCACTGGCGCTCGCCAGCCAGAGCAGCGTGCCGGTCAGCTCGTGCGCCTCGCCGAAGCGCCCCATCGGCGTGTGATCGATGATCTTCCGCGCCCGCGCCGTGAAGCCTCCGGTCGGTTCGTCGATCAGCAGCGAGCGGTTCTGACTGGTCAGGAAGAAGCCGGGCGCCAGCGCGTTGACGCGGATTCCGGCCTTGGCGAAGTGCACGGCCAGCCATTGCGTGAAGTTGCTGACCGCCGCCTTGGCGCCGCTGTAGGCCGGAATCTTGGTCAGCGGCCGGAAGGCGTTCATCGAGGAGACGTTGATGATCGAACACCCAGGCCGGCCGAGCATCTGCCGGGCGAAGACCTGGGTCGGCAGCAGCGTGCCGAGGAAGTTCAGGTTGAACACGAATTCGACGCCCTTGGGGTCGAGGTCGAAGAACGAGGTCAGCGACGCGTCGGCCAGGTCCTGGAGCTCCAGCGCCTCCTTGCTGGTGGTGCCGCGCGGGTGGTTGCCGCCGGCACCGTTCAGCAGGAGATCGCAGGGGCCGAGCTCGGCCGCCACGCGCTCCGCCGCGGCGTCCAGCGCCTCGCGCTGCAGCACGTTGGCGGCGAGGCCGATGGCCTGGGCGCCGTCCGCCCGCAGGCCCGCCGCCACCGCTTCGGCGGCGTCCTGGTTCAGGTCGATCACCGCCACGCGCGCGCCGGCCGCCGCCAGCGCCCGGGCGAACTCCGCGCACAGCAGGCCGCCGCCGCCGGTGACCACGGCGACTTTGTCCTGGAGGTCCGAAGGACGGAAGGGAATGGTCATGGTTCGCTCCTCACCCCTGCTTTTCCGCCTTGGCGATGCCTTCCCAGAGCCCGTTCAGGTAGACGGCTCCCAGGGCGCGGTCGTAGAGGCCGTATCCGGGCTTGCCGGTCTCGCCCCAGATCATGCGGCCGTGGTCGGGCCGCACGTAGCCGTCGAAACCGGCTTCGTAATAGGCCTTGACGATCTCGGCCATGTCGAGCGAGCCGTCGGCCGAGCGGTGGCTGGTTTCGTAGAAGTCGCCCGCCTCGGTGACCTTCACGTTGCGCAGGTGCGCGAAGTGGATGCGCTTGCGGCCGGCGAACTCGCGCACCATCGCCGGGATGTCGTTCTTGCAGGAGGCGCCCAGCGAGCCCGAGCACAGCGTCAGCCCGTTGGCCGGATCGTCCACGATGGACAGGAGGCGCTGCAGGTCGTCGCGGTTCTTGACGATGCGCGGCAGCCCGAAGATCGGCCGCGGCGGATCGTCCGGGTGGATGGCCATGCGGATGCCGGCGGCGGCGGCCGCGGGAATGACGCGCTTCAGGAAATACTCCAGGTTCCCCCAGAGGGTTTCCTCATCCACGTCCTTGTACGCGTCGAGCAGCGCGCGCAGTTCGTCGGGACGGTAGCTGCTGTCCCAGCCCGGCAGCGAAATGCCCTGGCTGACGTCGATCCGCTCCACCGTCTCGACCTCGAAGGACAGAGTCGTCGAGCCGTCGGGAAGCCGCATGTCCAGCGCGGTGCGCGTCCAGTCGAACACCGGCATGAAATTGTAGCAGACCACCTTGATGCCGCACCGCGCGAGGTTGCCCAGGGTGGTGCAGTAGTTGTCGATCAGGCGGTCGCGGGACGGCTTGCCCAGCTTGATGTCCTCGTGGACGGGAACGCTCTCGATGACGTCGAGGGTGAGGCCGTGCGCCTCGATCCTGTCCTTGAGCGCCTGGATGTTGGCGACCGGCCACGCCTCGCCGACCGGCACGTCGTAGACGGCCGAGACGATGCCGTGCATGCCGGGAATCTGCCGGATGTGGCTGAGCGGTATGGGATCGCTGTCGCCGTACCACCGGAACGTCATCTTCATGATCTGTCCTCGATTGAAGGATATCGGCCCGCCGTGCGCCGGCCCAGTGGCCTACTGGCCTGACCAGTGGGCCAACGCTACGCCTCCCCGCCCGTCCTGGCAAGGGGGATGTTTGCGGCGATGGTCCGTGGCGGCTTGATCTCGAACCCGCTTGGACGCATTCCTATGCGCGGCGCGCGATGAACGCGCGGAACCGTCGCACCACACCCTTCGTTCCGGAGTTGCGCTTCATGGAATTGCCGACGGTCAAGGTCGAGCGCCTGTACCGCCAGATCTCGAATGTGCTGATCCAGTTCATTCGCGACGGGCATTTCGCCCCGGGGCAGCTGTTGCCCGGAGAGCGCGACCTGGCGAAGCAGCTGGGCGTCAGCCGCTCCTCCGTGCGCGAGGCGCTGATCGCGCTGGAGATCAACGGCTGGGTGGAGATCCGCACCGGACACGGCGTGTTCGTGTCGCAGAGGCTTCCGAACGCGGTGGAGGTCGCTCCCGACGACGGGGTCGGCGTGGAATACCTGATGGAGGCGCGGGAGGTGGTCGAGGGCGAGATCGCCGCCCTGGCGGCACGGAACGCCACCGACGCGCAGTTGGCCGACATCACCCGGCTGGTGGAGGAGATGGAGGGACAGGTCGGCGACATGGCCGCCTTCCACGACCATGACCGCCGTTTCCACGAGCTGATCGGCGCGATGACCGGGAATCCGGTGTTCGTCGAGATCACCGACCTGCTGTGGCGAAAGCGCCAGTCTCCGCACTACGTCAAGTTCGAGGAGCAGTATTCCGAGGGCGCGATCGCCCACAGCATGTGCGCCGACCACCGCGGCATCCTGCAGGCGCTGCAAAGCCGGAACGCAAAGGCCGCGCGGACGGCGATGCAGAAGCACATCCGCAACGCGCAGAGCCGCCTGTTCGCGTCGCAGGCATCCCGCGGCGCCCCTTCCGCCCAACCGGGGTCTTCACCGGCCCCCGTTGCGGAGCGGCCCGGCGGCCGCCGGTAGGAAACCGGCACGGCGACGGACCGCGCCCGCTTCGGCCCTGGCCCAGCCAAACTGCAAATGCGAATTATTCGCATATCATCCTTGACCGCCGGGCCGGTGAAAGGTTAGGACGCATACGGGTGACCGCCACCGGCACCGGTGCGGTGTGCCCGCAGCGCCCACAGGAGGTCCGGACGTGCCCAGCGAGCGGCAGCGATCCAACGGTCTGATCGCCAGCGTCCAGGAACACTACGCGGACCTGCTCCGCTTCCTGGCGCGGCGGATGGGTGATCCCGACCGGGCCGCCGACGTCGCGCACGACACCGTCCTGCGTCTGGCGACGGCGGGAGACACGGCCGCGGACGTCCAGGACCGGCGCGCCTACCTGTTCCGCGTCGCCGGCAACCTCGCCATCGACACGCTGCGGCAGAACGCCCGGCGCGCCGGGGTCGCCGTGGGCGACGACGCGGTGGCGGCGGTGCCCGACCCCGCCCCGCTGCCGGACGCCGCGCTGCTCGCGCGCGAACGGTTCCGCCTGCTCGGCGCGGCGCTCGACGCGCTGCCGGCCAAGCCGCGGCAGGCCCTGCTGCTCAGCCGGATGGAGGGATTGACCCACGCGCAGATCGCGGCCCGGCTCGGCGTGTCCGAGAGCATGGTGGCCAAGTACATCGCCCAGGCGCTGCGGCACTGCCGCGACCGCCTCGGCCCCCCGAACGCCGGGGAATAGCGCATGATCCCGCTGTCGTTCCGCCCCGCCGGATTCGTCGTGTGGACAGGGGAGGTGCTGCCTCCGTTGCCGGGACGCCCATGATGACGAACCAACCCCGCTTAACCATCCCCTTCCCGCCGCGGCTGAGCGACGAGGCGATCGACTGGGTGGTGCGCCTGCGCTCCGGCCGGGCGACGGCGGACGACCGCGCGGCCTTCGCGGCCTGGCGTCGGCGCAGCCCGGCGCACGCGGCGGCGGCGGCGCAGGCCGAGGCGCTGTGGCGCGACATCGGCGCCGTCGGCGCGCGGCCCGAGCGGGCGCGCACGCTCGGCCGGCGCGCCGTGCTGGGCGGCGCGGTCGCGGCCTCGGCCGCCGTGCTGGCGGTGGGGAGCGGCGCGGTCGGGCCTCTGACCGGACTGTTCGCCGACCACGCCACGCGCGTGGGGGAACGGCGGGAGGTCCGCCTGCCCGACGGCTCCCTGGCCGCGCTCAACACGGCGACGGCGCTGTCCGTCGCCTTCTCGGCCGGCGAGCGCCGCGTGGTGCTGCACGAGGGCGAAGCCCAGTTCGAGGTCGTCCGCGACGCCGCGCGCCCGTTCGTCGTGCGCGCCCACGATGGGGAGGCGCAGGCGCTCGGCACCGTGTTCAGCGTGCGCAACACCGGCGGCGCGGTGGAGGTGGTGGTCAGCGAGGGCAGCGTCGAGGTGCGCGGCGGCGCGCACGCGGTCCGCCTCGCCGCCGACGAGCGCGTGGCGTTCGGCAGCGGGGGTGAACTGGGTGCGCCGGAGCGCGTGGACGCCCGGGCCGAGACGGCGTGGCGGCGCGGCAAGCTGATCTTCAACCGCCGGCCGCTGGGCGACGTCGTTTCCGAGATGCAGCGCTACCGCCGCGGCCGCATCGTGGTGGCCGACGACCGGCTGCGGTCGCTGGAGGTGTCGGGCATCTTCGACCTCGGCGACGCCGACGGCCTGCTGCGCACGGTCGAGCAGACCATGGCCGCCCGCGTCGTCCGCCTGCCGCTGCTGACGGTGATCTACTGAGCGCCGAGCCTTGGAGCGCCTCCCCCGCCTCCGGCGCTATGGCATGCGCGCATATCGCCCGACAGTAAGCTGCTGAAACAATGGATACTTTTCCGTCATCCCCGCAAAGGCGGGGATCCATACGTTCCAGAACCGCGCGCTTTGGGAGTTATGGATCCCCGCCTTCGCGGGGATGACGGTTAAGTTATTGAAGTGGCAAATATTCCTTGCACCAAGACACCCGTGCATACCTTAGGCCGAGGCCTTGGGAGGGAACCGTCCCTGAAAAAAAATTTCACCCACCGCTGCAAGGTCGTCCCCCCTCGTTCGTCGTAGGCTTGGAGAGTGCGAATGGTTCTCGTTCGCAACACGTACAAGAAACGAAGGGGCTTCGGGCATGGCTGAGCGGCTGGGGTGTGCGGCGGTTGGTCGGGATCGGCATCGGGTGAGGAGCGTTCGGGCGTTGCTGCTGCTGTCCACCGCGGCGCTGTGCGCCGCTCCGGCAATCGGGCACGCCGCGGAGGCATCGCCGCAGGTGGCGCAGACCGAGCAGGCGGTGCGCTTCCAGATCCCGGCGCAGGAGTTGGACACGGCGCTGACCGCCTTCGCCGATCAGGCCGGCCTGCGGCTGCTGTTCGCCTCGCGCGACCTCGCCGGCCTGCGCACGGCCGGGCTGAGCGGCACGCTGACCCCGGCGCAGGGGCTGCGCCAGCTGCTGTCCGGCACCGGCTACACGTGGCGGTTCAGCGACACGCGCACCGTGGTGCTGGAGAAGGTCGCCGCGGCGCCGGGCGTGGTCGTCACCGACCCGCTGTCGGTGGAGGGGCGGCGCAGCAGCCGCGACCCCGGCGCCACCGAGGGCACCGGCTCCTACGGCGGCTCGGTGACCACCGTCGGCTCCAAGATGCCGACGACGCTGCGCGAGACGCCGCAGTCGGTTAGCGTCGTCACCCGCCAGCGCATCGACGACCAGAACCTGACCCGGCTGGAGGACGCGATGCGCACCACCACCGGCATGACGGTGCTGACCAACGACCAGGGCCGCTCCAGCATCTTCACCCGCGGCTACGAGTTGGACAACGCGCTGGTGGACGGGCTGCCGGCGCCGCTGTCCAGCGTCTACGGCACGCAGCCGGACCTCGTCATGTTCGACCGCATCGAGGTGCTGCGCGGGCCGTCCGGCATGCTGTTCGGCACCGGCGAGCCGGGCGGCACCGTCAACCTCGTGCGCAAGCGCGCCCAGGACCGCTTCGCCGCGTCGGGCTCGGCGACCATCGGGTCGTGGGAGTACCGCCGCGCCGAGGTGGACGTCGGTGGCCCGCTGACCGAGGCGGGGAAGGTGCGCGGGCGCCTCGTCGGCGCCTTCCAGGACCGCGACACCCACGTGAACGTCACCCACAACCGCACCAAGGTCGGCTACGGCACCGTCGATATCGACCTGACGGAGAACACCACGCTGTCGCTCTCGGCCTCGCGGCAGGAGGCGAGCATCAACCCGTTCAACGGCCTGCCGGCCTACGCGTCGGGGCGGCTGCTGGACGTCGACCGGTCGACCTTCATCGGCGCCGACTGGAACCGCTTCAGGAGCGAGATCACCGACGGCTTCGCCGAGCTGGAGCACCGCTTCGAGAATGGCGGGCGGGCGCGGGCCGCCGTCCGCTACAGCGACCGCGAGGTCGACTTCAAGTACGCCTACTCGCGCAGCGCCGTCGACCCGCGCACCAACACCACCAACCTGACCGCGCTGGCGCGCCGGTACTGGGAGGAGGCGCTCTCGGCCGACGCCAGCGTCAGCCTGCCGTTCGACCTGCTGGGCCAGACGCACACCGTGCTGGCCGGCGTCGATTACCGGCGCTACGAGCAGACGATGCACCAGGGGACGGCCAACTTCGGGCCGGCCATCAACGTCTACAACCCGATCTCCAGCGTGGCGGAGCCGGCGACGCCCTACACCACGCGCACCGAGAACGTGCCGATCCAGTACAGCGCCTACGGCCAACTGCGCCTGAAGCCGGTCAGCCCGCTGACGGTGCTGCTGGGCGGCCGGGTCAGCCGGTACGAGAACACCGCCACCAACCTCGTGAACGGCGCCGTCACCACCTTCACCGAGGAGGGCAAGGTCACGCCCTACGCCGGCGTCATCCTCGACCTGACCGACACGGTGTCGGCCTACGCCAGCTACACCGGCATCTTCCAGCCGCAGACCGCCACCGGCGCCGACGGGTCGGTGCTGCGCCCGCGCACCGGCACCCAGTACGAGACCGGCCTGAAGGGCGAGTTCCTGGGCGGCGCGCTCAACGCCCACGCCGCGCTGTTCCGCCTGACCGACGAGAACCGCGCCATCGCCGACGCCGCCCGCCCGGCCGTCTCCATCGCCGCCGGCAAGGTGCGGGTGCAGGGCTTCGAGGCGGAGGTCAGCGGCACCGTGCTGCCGGGCTGGGAGGTGTTCGCCGGCTACGCCTACACCCAGACCGAGTACCTGACCCCGCCGCCGGGCCAGTCCGGCACCTTCAACACCTGGACGCCGAAGCATTCGGCCACGCTGTGGACCCGCTACAGCTTCCAGGACGGCCCGCTCGACGGCTTCCACGTGGCGGGCGGCCTGCGCGCCTACAGCGGCTACTTCGCGCAGTCGGGCGCCGTGCGGTTCGAGCAGGCGGGCTACACCGTCGCCGACGCCCAGATCGGCTATCAGGTCACCAAGGCCGTGGGCGTCGCGCTGTCGGTCAACAACCTGTTCGACACCAAGTACTATTCGCGCGTCGCCGGCCCGACCGTGTTCAACTTCTACGGCGAGCCACGCAGCGCGTGGCTCAAGCTGACGGCGAAGTTCTGAGCATGCGCCGGCTCGCCCGCCTGATCCTGGCGCTTCTCCTGGCCGGCGGCGCGCCGGCGGCGGCGGAGCCCGTCGCCGTGCCGGACAGCGAGGTGCGCGTGATGCACGCCCGCGACGACGGGCGGGCGTACCGCATCCTCGTCGCCCGGCCGGCCGGCCCGCCACCGCCGGCCGGGTTCCCGGTGCTCTACGTGCTCGACGGCAACGCGGCGTTCACCACGGTGGCGGAGGCGGTGCGGGTGCAAAGCCGCCGCACCGCCGCCACCGGCGTGGCGCCGGCCGTCGTCGTCGGCATCGGCTATCCCACCGGCGGGCCGTACGACGAGACGCGGCGGATCCGCGACTTCACCACGCCGGCCGATCCGTCCAAGCTGCCGCCGCGCCCCGACGGCTCGCCCTGGCCGGCCAACGGCGGGGCCGACGCCTTCCTGCGCTTCCTGGTGGAGGAGGTGAAGCCGGCCATCGCCCGCGACCTGCCGGTGGACCCGACGCGCGACGCGCTGTTCGGCCATTCGCTGGGCGGGCTGTTCGTGCTGCACACCCTGTTCACCCGGCCCGACGCCTTCCGCGCCTACGCCGCCATCAGCCCGTCGATCTGGTGGAACGACCGCGCCATCCTGGAGGAGGAGCGCCGCTTCGCCGCTTCCTCGCCACCGCCCGGCCGCCGCCTGCTGATCGCCGTCGGCGGACTGGAGCGCCAGCGCGCCATGGTGGAGGACGCCGAGGGTCTCGCCGCGCGGCTGTCCAGGCTGGGCACGCTCCAGGTCGTCCAGCGCACGTTCGAGGGCGAGAACCACGCCTCCGTCGTGCCGACCGCCCTCAGCCACGCCCTGCGCACGGCGCTGGCTCCATGACACCGAAAGGCCCCTGATGCTGAGATTCCTGCTGTCCGCCCTGGCCGTCCTGCTGCCGCTGACCTCCGCCGCGGCCGCCGGCCGGGTGGAGGTCACCGACCTCGCCGGCCGCACGGTGTCGGTGCCGGCCCGGGTGGAGCGCGTCATCCTCGGCGAGGGGCGCACCGTGCCCGTCCTCGCCATCCTCGACCGCGACGACCCGACGAAACGCGTCGTCGGCCAGATGGGCGAGTTCCAGCTGCTCGACCCCGGCACCTTCGCGCAGTACCGCGAGCGCTTCCCGAAGCTGGCGGAGATCCAGCCCATCGGCCGGGTGTCGGCGGACAGCTTCAACGTCGCCCAGGCCATCGCGCTGCAGCCGGACGTCGCCATCTTCGGGCTGGAGGGGCATGGGCCCTCGCCCAAGGCCGCCGAGGTCATCGCGCAGTTGGAGGCGGCGGGCATCGCCGTGGTCTTCATCGACTTCCGCCGCGATCCCCTGAAGAACACGCCGCGCAGCGTGGCGCTGCTCGGCACGGTGCTGGGCCGGGAGGCGGAGGCGGCGGAGTTCACCGCGTTCTACGAGGCGGAGCTGAAGCGCGTCACCGACCGGATCGCCACCCTCGCCGCGCGCCCGTCGGTGTTCCTGGAGAGCCGCGTCGGCCTCAACGACCAGTGCTGCGAGACGATGGTGAACGGCATGATGGGCCGCTTCATCGAGGTGGCCGGCGGGCGCAACGCCGCGGCCGGCCTCGTGCCCGGCGAGACCGGCACCGTCAACGTCGAGCACCTGCTGACCCGCGAGCCCGACGTCTACATCGGCACCGCCACCGGCGCGCTAGCCACCATGGACAAGACGCCCAACCGCATCGTGCTGGGCGCCGGCGTGACGCCGGAGCTGGCCCGCGCCTCGCTGGAGCGGTCGACCCGGCGCACCGGCATCGCCGAACTGGCGGCGGTGCGCGAAAAGCGCGCCTTCGCCGTCTGGCACCACTTCTACAACTCGCCCTTCAACGTCGCCGCCGTGCAGGCCTTCGCCACGTGGCTGCACCCGGAGAGCTTCGCCGACCTCGACCCGCAGGCGACGCTGCGCACGCTGTACGACCGCTTCCAGCCGGTCCCGCTGAACGGCACCTACTGGGTCGGCCTGAAATGAGGGACGGTGGAGAAATGGTGACGGCACCGCCGCTGGCGCGCCTCTACGCGCGCTTCGTGCGGCTGCGCGTTCTGCTGCTGGTGGGGCTGGGGCTGGCGCTGGTCGTGTCCTTCCTGGTGGACATCGCCACCGGGCCGGCGGCGCTGCCGCTGCGCGACGTGGTCGCCGGCCTGCTCGACCGCTCGGCGCTGCCGCGCGCGCAGGGCGTGATCCTGTGGGACGTGCGGCTGCCCTACGCCGCCATGGCGGTGTTCGTCGGCGCAGCACTCGGGCTGGCCGGGGCGGAGATGCAGACGGTGCTCAACAACCCGCTGGCCAGCCCGATGACGCTGGGCGTGTCGTTCGCCGCCACCTTCGGGGCGTCGGTCGCCATCGTGCTGGAGCTGGATCTGTTCGGGCTGGGCGCCAACGTCGCCATCGCCGGCAGCGCCTTCGCCGGGGCGGCGGGGGCGACGCTGCTGATCTACGCGCTGTCGCGCAGCGTCGGCGCGACGAAGGACACGGTGGTGCTGTTCGGCATCGCCATGTTCTTCACCTTCAACGCGCTGGTCTCGCTGATCCAGTTCGTGGCCAACACCGACGCGCTGCAGCAGATCGTGTTCTGGACCATGGGCAGCCTGGCGCGCGCCACCTGGGGCAAGATCGCCGTGATCGCCGCGGTGCTGGCGCTGTGCGTGCCGCTCTCGCTGCGCGACGCCTGGGCGCTGACCGCCCTGCGCGGCGGGGAGGAGCAGGCGCGCAGCTTCGGCATCCCGGTGGAGCGGCTGCGCCTCACCGTGCTGCTGCGCGCCAGCCTGCTGGCGGCGGTGGCCGTGGCGTTCGCCGGGGCCATCGGCTTCATCGGGCTGGTCGGCCCGCACATCGCGCGGCTGCTGTTGGGCGAGGACCACCGGTTCACCCTGCCGGGCAGCGCGCTCGCCGGGGCGGTGGTGCTGTCCGCCGCCTCCATCGCCAGCAAGCTGCTGGTCCCCGGCCTGATCGTGCCCATCGGCATCGTCACCGCGCTGGTCGGCATCCCGCTGTTCATGGCGCTGGTGCTCGGCCAGAGGAGGGCGCCGTGACCCGCGGATTGTCGCTGCACGGCGTGAGCGTCGGCTACGGTCGGCGCACCGTGCTGTCCGGGCTGGAGCTGGAGACGGTGCCGCCCGGCTCGCTGGTGGCGGTGATCGGGCCGAACGCCGCCGGCAAGTCGACGCTGCTGAAGGCCATCGCCGGCCTGCGCCCGGCGTCGGGCCGCATCGTGCTGGACGGCGAGGACCTGGCGGCCATGGCGGCGCACCGGCGGGTGCGGCTGGTCGGGTACCTGCCGCAGGTGCTGCCGCAGGGCACCTCGCTGGTCGCCTACGAGGCGGTGCTGGCGGCGCTGCGCGCCGTGCGCGGCGACGGACCGGCGGAGGTGGCCATCGACGCGGTGTTCGACCAGCTGGGCCTGCGCGACCTCGCCCTGCGGCGCCTCGGCGAGATGTCGGGCGGGCAGCGGCAGATGGTCGGGCTGGCGCAGGCGCTGGTGCGCCGGCCGCGGCTGCTGCTGCTCGACGAGCCGACCAGCGCGCTCGACCTGCGCTGGCAGCTCACCGTGCTGGAGACGGTGCGCGCCATCGCCGCGCGCGACCGCTCCATCGCGCTGCTGGCCATGCACGATCTCAATCTGGCGCTGCGCGCCTGCGACCGCGTTGTGGTGCTGGCGCACGGCCGGCTGCTGACCGCGGGCCCGCCGGAGCAGGCCATGAACCCCGACGTGCTGCGCCGCGCCTACGGCATCGAAGGCCGGGTCGAGCGCTGCTCGCAGGGATTCCCCATCGTCCTCTCCGACCGCGCCGTGCCGCGGTCCGAACCGTCCGGGAGCGCCACGCCATGATCGTGTCCGAAGCCAGGGTCACCACCGCGCTGGCCAGCCGCTACCTCGTCCAGCTCTGCAAGCATTTCCGCCACAAGATCGCGGTCGAGTACGACGAGACCCGCGGCCGGGCGGAGTTCGCCATGGGCGTCTGCGTCATGGAGGCCGGCGACGGCGCGCTGGTCCTGCGCTGCGAGGCGCCCGACGCCGCGGCGCTGGCGCAGGTCGAGAGCATCGTCGGCCAGCACCTGGAGCGCTTCGCCTGGAAGGAAAAGCCGGCGCTGGCCTGGACGCCCGCCGGGGCGGAGTAGCCGGCGCGCGCCGCATGCCCGGCGTGACGACACGTCGCTTGGACAGGTCATTTCGTTTCCAGTAGCTTGTCATTATCGTTCGAGGTAACTCTGCGGAGCGCCGCAGCCCTCGCCCCGGCGGTGCATCGGTCACGGTGTCGAGAAGGGCGGACGAGCATGGGCAAGCATCGGAAACCATCCCTCCTCGCCGCCGCGGCGCTGCTCTCCCCGATCCTGGGAGTGGTGCTCGTCCTGCTGCTGGTGCCGCTCACCGTCCGGGACGGCGACGCCCTGCCCGTTCCGGCCGCCGCGCCGGCACCCGTGCGGACGCGCGAGCCGATCCGGCCGCTGGCCGCCCCCGCCCCCGCGGACCCGCGCCTGGCGGCGCTCGGGCGGCGCCTGTTCGAGGACCCGATCCTGTCCCGGGACGGCACCGTAAGCTGCCGGACCTGCCACGACCTGTCGCACGGCGGCGCCGACCCCCACCCGGTGGCGGTCGGCATCGGCGGGGCCGCGGGCGGCGTCAACACGCCGACCGTCTACAACGCCGCCATGAACCTCGCGCAGTTCTGGGACGGCCGCGCCCGCACCCTGGAGGAGCAGATCGACGGCCCGCTGACCAGCCCGGCCGAGATGGGCAGCGACTGGCCCGGTGTGCTGGCGCGGCTGACGGCCTCCCCCTACCGGGCGGAGTTCCGCGCGGTGTCCGGCCGCGACCCCGACGCAGATACCGTGCGCGCCGCCATCGCCGCGTTCGAGCGCACGCTGGTCACCACCGGCTCGCGCTTCGACGCCTGGCTGCGCGGCGACGAGGACGCCCTGACCCCCGACGAGAAGGCCGGCTACGCGCTCTTCAAGTCGTACGGCTGCTCGTCCTGCCACCAGGGCGCCAACGTCGGCGGCAACCTGTTCCAGCGCTTCGGCTTCTTCGGCGACCTGTTCGCCGACCGCGGCGGCGGCACGGCGGCCGATCTCGGCCGCTACAACGTCACCGGGCGCGATGCCGACCGCCACGTCTTCAAGGTGCCGAGCCTGCGGCTGGCGGCCCTCACCGCCCCCTATTTCCACGACGGCAGCGTGCCGACGCTGTTCGAGGCGGTCCGCCTGATGGGCCGCTACCAGTTGGGGCGCGAGATCGAGGAGGGCGACATCGCCCTGATCGTGCAGTTCCTGGGCGCCCTGCCCGGCCGTATGCTGGAGGACCGGCCATGAACCGCTTCTCGCTGCTGGCCGGGCTGGCGTTCGCCCTGGCGGTCGCCGTCACCGCGGGGCTCCTCAGCGTCGTCACCGGGCGCGGCGACGTCGCCCACCGCCACGCCGGGATCCTGTCGACCTTCGACCGCCTCGCCGAGGCCGAGACCGGCCTGGACCGCGACCTGCTGGAGATCGTCGCCGGGATGCTGCCGGACTACGACCCGCTGGTGGAGCACGCCCGCGCCATCGAGGCGCTGCTGGGCACCCTGTCGGCCGACCCCGCCGCCTTCGCCGCCGATCTGGCGGGCACCTACCGCGCGCGCATCGAAGCCAAGCTGGACTCCGCCGAGCGGATCAAGGGCACCGCGGCGTTCGTGCGCAACGAGGTCAACTACCTGCCCTTCCAGATCGCCCGCTACGGCGAGAAGGGCCGCCCGGACATCCTGCGCCGGCTGCAGGCGGCGCTGATCGCCGAACTGGCGAACACCCGGCAGGAGGAGTGGGAACTGGTCCCGGACGGCGCGGAGGGCGACCTGCTGGGCCACGTCGCGACGCACCTGAACGCGTTGCGGACGCAGAAGCGGGAGCTGCGGCAGGCCATCGACGCGTATTTCGCCGTCGACGCCCGCGCCGTGCTGGAGCGGCTGCGCGGCGCCTATCTCGCGCGCTACGAGACGCAGCAATGGTGGTGGCAGGCGATCACCACGGTGCTGACCGGGTCGACCATCCTGCTGTTCATCGCGCTGGGCTGGTCGATCGCGCGCCTGGGCCTCGCGCACATCCAGACCGAGCGGGCACAGGCCCGGCTGCGGGAATCGGAGGCGACGTTCTCCGCGATCTTCCAGGCCTCGCCGGAGCCGGTCGCCATCGTCGAGCGTCCGACCGGCGCCATCCTCGACGTCAACGACGCCTTCGAACGCGCGCTCGGGTACGGCAAGGCGGAGGTGCTGGGCCGCCCGCTCCCCGCGCTCCTGGGGGCGGAGGGGAGCGGCGGCCCGTTGCGCACCGCGCTGGACGGTGCGGAGCGGCTGACCAACCGCGAGGTGCGGCTGGCCCGCAAGGGCGGCGAGGCCTTCACCGCGCTGGCCTCGCTGGACGGCGTGCGCATCGGCGCGCGCGACTGCCACGTCTTCGTGGCGCGCGACATCTCCGACCGCATCGCCGCCGAGCAGAGCGCGCGCATGGCGGCCAGCGTGTTCGACAACGCGCGGGAAGGCATCCTCATCACCGACGCGCACGGCACCATCCTGCGCGTCAACCCGGCCTTCAGCCGCATCACCGGCTACACGCCCGAGGAGGCGGTCGGCCAGACGCCGCGCCTGCTCAACTCGCGCCGGCACGACCGCGGCTTCTACCGCGACCTGTGGGCGTCCCTGGTCGAAACCGGCTACTGGACCGGGGAGATCTGGAACCGCCGCAAGTCCGGCGAGGTCTACCCGGAGTGGCTGAGCATCTCCGCCGTGCGCGACGAGACGGGCGCGGTGTCGCGGTACGTGGCGGTGTTCACCGACATCACCACCATCAAGCACCAGGAGGAGGCGCTCCAGCACCTCGCCCACCACGACGCGCTGACCGGGCTGCCCAACCGGGTGCTGCTCGCCGACCGGATGGAGCAGGCGATCTCCCAGGCCCGGCGCAACGGCAAGGCGATGGCGGTCGGCTATCTCGACCTCGACGGGTTCAAGCCGATCAACGACCGCTTCGGGCACCTCGCCGGCGACAGCCTGCTGATCGAGGTGGCGAAGCGGATCGACGGCGTGCTGCGCGGCGGCGACACGGTGGCGCGGCTGGGCGGCGACGAGTTCGCCATCCTGCTGCAGAACCTGAACGGCGTTGAGGACTGCGGCATCGCCCTGCAGCGCATCCTGGACGCCGTGGCGGAACCGATCCGGCTGCCCGGGCAGGAGGCTGCCGTCGCCGTGTCCGCCAGCATCGGCGTCAGCCTGTACCCGGAGGACGACGAGAACCCGGACACGCTGCTGCGCCACGCCGATCTGGCCATGTACGGGGCCAAGCAGGCCGGCCGCAACCGCTTCCACCTGTACGACGCCGCGCAGGACCACCGCGCCGAGGCGCACCGCGAGACGGTCGACGGCCTGCGCCGGGCCATCGCGACCGGCGAGTTCACGCTGTACTACCAGCCCAAGGTGAACATGCGCCTGGGCAAGGTCGTGGGGGCGGAGGCGCTGATCCGCTGGAACCACCCGGAGCGCGGACTGCAGCTTCCCGGCCAGTTCCTGCCGCTGATCGAGGAGACGGAGCTGGAGGTGGCGGTGGGCGAATGGGTGCTCGACGCCGCGCTGGCGCAGATGGCGGCGTGGCGGGAGGCGGGCATCGACCTCACCGTCAGCGTCAACATCGCCGCCCGCCACCTGCTGCGCAACGGCTTCACGCAACGCCTGACCGAACTGCTGGCGGCGCACGCGAGCGTCCCGCCCGACCGGCTGCAGCTGGAGGTCCTCGAGACGGCGGCGCTGGAGGACATCAACCGGGCGCGCAGCGTCCTGCAATCCTGTCGGGAGCTGGGCGTGTCCATCGCGCTCGACGATTTCGGAACCGGCTATTCGTCGCTGACCTACCTGCGGCACCTGCCGGTGCAGACGCTGAAGATCGACCAGTCCTTCGTGCGCAACCTGCCGCACGATTCCGAAGACCTCGCCATCGTCGAGAGCGTGGTCGTGCTGGCCAACGCGCTGAACCGCAACGTGCTGGCGGAGGGCGTGGAATCGGTCGAACAGGGCCGCCGGCTGCTGCAGATGGGCTGCGAGCTGGCGCAAGGCTACTGCATCGCCCGCCCCATGCCGGCCGGCGACCTGCCCGGCTGGATGCGCACCTGGCGTGCGGACGCCAGTTGGCTGGCCCACGGCGCCGGCACGCCGCGGGCCGCGGCGGCCGATGCCCGGGTTCCGGAGCCGGTGGCGGCGTTGACCAGCTAGAACGATTGCCGGTCACCGTCACGGTCCGCGAGATCCTGCGCGGCCGCGTGCAGGCGCAAAGCCTCCGCCACGACCTGCTGAAGCACGCCCGGGCGACGTGGCGCGAGCCGGAGCCGGCGCGGCCCTCGGCGTCACCCTCCAGCCGACCGCCCGCGATCGCCGTTTGGACACCATCGTTGAGCGGAAGGACCACCTCCTCGCCGTGATCGAGACCGCCTTCGCCTCGATCCTCTCCAGACGCTTGAAGCGGCTCGTTCCTCAGGGTGCCGGTGCGTGCAGGCTACGCACGGATACCGAGACCATCGGGCGAAGAATGCCTCTCAGAGCCGGCTCAAGTCGGGGAATGGACGGACCGGGTCACGTCCGTCCCAATCGGCCGAGGCGTTGCGGATGAGGTCGAACATCTTCCCCTTGGGTCCGGCCACCTCGGACAGTTCGATGACCGTGCCGGGGTGGTACTCGGTGTCGAAGTAGACGAAGCGGCCGCGTTCGCCCACCTCGCCGCTCATCACCACCTGGAACCCCTGTTCGGTCAGGCGGGCGAGGTCGTCGTCGAAGCTCTCCGTCCAGTAGGCGACATGCTGGAGTCCGGTGCGGCCGGCCTGCTGGAAGTCGCGGTACATGGAGGGCGCATCGTTGCGGGTCTGGATCAGTTCCATCTGCAGCGGCCCGGAGTTGGCGAGCGCCACCGAGTTGTGCACCTCGTACGGCTCGCCGCGGTAGGTGTACTTCCGGATCGGCACACGCTCGTTGTAGAACCACGGCCCGATGCCCAGCACGCGGCTCCAGTAGTCCATGGCGGCTTCGATGTCCTTCACGACGTAGCCAGCCTGACGGATCTGGCCGAAGAATCGGCTCATGGCGGGAACTCCTGTCTTGTCTCAGCGGGGGGCTTCTCAGTTCGAAAGGAAGCCGGTCGAGATCCACGGGATGGCGGCGACGACGACGAGCCCGACGAAGAGCGCCACGACGTAACCACCGATGTACTTGAGCCCTTCGTCCGGGCTGACCTTGCTGACCGCGCAGGCGCCGTAATAGCCGACGCCGAACGGCGGGGCGAACAGGCCGATGCCCATGGCGAAGATCACCACCATGGCGTAGTGCACCTCGTGCACCCCCGCCGTGCGGGCGATCGGGAACAGCAGCGGGCCGAAGAGGACGATGGCGGGAATGCCTTCCAGGACGCTGCCCAGGACGATGAAGGCGAGGATGGAGATGGCGAGGAAGCCGTAGGCGCCGCCCGGGATGCGCGCCATCCACTCCGCCAGGTCCCGGGAGAAGCCGGACTGGGTCAGGCCCCACGCCATGGAGGTGGCGCAGCCGACGATGAAGATGATGGCCCCGGTCAGCGACGCCGTCTCGATCAGCATCGGCTTGACGCGGCCCCAATCGAACTGCCGGTAGACCAGCAGCCCCATCGCCATGGCGTAGGCGATGCCGATGGTGGAGACCTCCGTCGCCGTCGCCACGCCTTCCACCACCGCGGCGCGGATGACGAAGGGCAACAGGATGGCGGGCAGGGCCACCAGCGCCAGCCGGCCGATCTCGCGCCGCGACGGGCGTGTCACCTGGCTCAGGTCCTCGTTGCGATAGCGCCACCAGACGACCGCCCACAGCGCCGCGCCCAGCACCACCGCCGGCAGCAGGCCGCCGGAGAACAGCGCCGCGATGGACACGCCGGTGACCGAACCAATGGTGATCAGCACGATGGAGGGCGGAATGGTCTCGGTCTGCGCTCCCGTGGCCGACAGCAGCGCCACGAGGTCGCCCGGAGGGGCGCCACGCTTCTTCATCTCGGGGAAGAGGATCGGCGCGATGGCCGCCATGTCGGCGATCTTCGAGCCGGAAATGCCGGAAACCAGGTACATGGCGCCGATCAGCACGTAGGACAGGCCGCCGCGCACGTGCCCCAGCAGGGCGGCGAGGAACTGGATCATCGCCTTCGCCATGCCGGTCATCTCGATCAGCAGGCCCAGGAAGATGAACAGCGGCACCGCCAGCAGGATCAGGTGCGACATGCCCTCGTCGAGCCGGCCGACCATCACCAGCAGCGGCGTGCGCGTGGTCAGCGCCAGATAGCCGAAGGTCGCCAGCGCGAAGGAGAACGCGATGGGCACCCCGGCGAAGACGTTGATCGCCACGATGCCGACGAAGAAGATCACCAGGTTCGCCTGCCCCAGCGTGCGCAGCACCGGCTCCGCCAGCCACAGCAGCCCGACCACGCCCGCGGTCAGCGCAACCGACAACGCGATGCGGCCGAGCGAGGGCTGCCGGGCGAGGCGGAACAGCGCGGCCACGATCATCAGCCCGACGCCGGTGGGCAGCGCCGCGGCGCGCCAGGCGTTGGAGACCTCCAGCGCCGGCGTGATGATGAACTGCTCCTCCATGGCGTAGTCGAGCGCCGGATGGAGGATCATCACCAGGAAGGCGATCGGCGCGGTGATCGACACGGTTTCCAGGAGCGCGCGCGCCTCGGGCCGGATGCGGCTGACCAGACCGGTCATCCGCATGTGCTCGCCGCGCCGCAGCGCCACCACCGCCCCCAGCATGGACAGCCAGAGGAAGAGGATGGACGCGAGCTCATCCGTCCAGACGATGGGCGCGTGGAAGACGTAGCGCGCCACCACCCCGGTGAAGAGGATGCAGATCTCCACCATCAGCAGCAGGGCGGTGATCGCCTCGACCGCGGTTGCGAGGCCGCGGTCCAGGCGGTCCACTGCCGCCGCCAGGGCGCTCGTGCGGCGGACAGGGCTGTCCGCGGGGAAGATGGCATGGTCCGTCATGGCCGCGCGCTCCTTCGTCGGATGATTGCCCACCGGAAGCCGCCCCGCTCAGGCGAGCTTGCCGACCGCGCCTTCCAGCAGGGCCCAGGCCTCGTCGCCGAAGCGGCCCTTCCACTCGGAATAGAAGCCGGAGTCGCGCAGCTTGGAGCGGAAGCTGTCGGGCGAGGGCTGGTTGAAGGCCAGGCCCTTGGCCTGAAGGTCGGCCTGCACCGACTGGTTCAGCGCCTTGATGTCCTCGCGCTGCTGCATGCCGGCGTCGTTCAGCGCGCCCGCGACGATCTTCTGGAGGTCGGCCGGCAGGCCACGCCACTCGCGCCCGTTGGCGATGAACCAGTAGCCGTCCCAGATGTGGTTGGACAGCGCGCAGTACTTCTGCACCTCGTACAGCTTGGCGACCTGGATGATCGGCAGCGGGTTCTCCTGCGCGTCGACGATGCGGGTCTGCAGCGACGAGTACACCTCGCTGAACTGCAGGCTGGCCGGGGCGGCGGACAGCGCCTTGAACATGGCGATGGAGAGCGGGCTGACCGGCACGCGGATCTTCAGCCCGTTCATGTCGGCGACCGTTTCGATGGGCTTGCCGCTGCTGGTCATCTGGCGGAAGCCGTTGTCCCACATCTTCTCGAAGGCGTAGAGCCCGACCTTGGCGATGGCGTTGCGGACGTGGGCGCCCAGCTTGCCGTCCATCGCCGCCCAGACCTGGTCGTAGTTGGCGAAGGCGAAGCCGACCGCGTTGATGGCGGCCACCGGCACCAGCGTGGCGATCACCAGCGCCGAGGGCGTGAAGAAGGTGATGCCGCCGCTGCGCACCTGGGACAGCATGTCGGTGTCGCCGCCCAGCTGGTTGTTCGGGAAGATCTGGATCGTGACCCGCCCGTTCGATTCCCGGGCGATGCGCTCCGCCGCCTGCTGGGCGCGGATGTTCAGCGGATGGGTCAGCGGCAGGTTGTTGCCGTACTTGAACTCGAACTCGGCGGCGCGGGCGATGCGCGGCATGCCGACGAGCGCCGCCGCCGCGGGAACGGCGGCCATGGAGGTGAGCATGGTGCGGCGCGACAGCGGGCTCATTCCTTTTCTCCCCAGCAAAAGTGATGTACTTTGAGTGAGTTTGATGGCCTGTGATGGGGACGGTATGCCCGCTTCGCAGCGCTGTCAAACGCGAACCATGATGGTTTTTGATGTGTTTCAGGAGGTGCCACGATGCCCGACGATGCCGGTGCCGGCCGCCCCGCCGCGAACCAGCGACCGCGCGGACTGCCGCGGATCGCGGACATCGCGCGCCTGTCCGGCGCGTCCACGGCGACGGTGGACCGGGTGCTGAACCAACGCCCCGGCGTGCGCGCCGCGACCGTGCAGCGGGTGCTGAAGGCGGCGGCCGAGCTGGACTACCTGCCGGAATCCGCCCTGTCGGGGGCGCTGGCGCCGAAGCCGTTCCGAGTCGTCTACCTGCTCCCCGGCGGCACCAACCGCTACCTGGCCATGCTGGGCCAGCTCATCCGCGACGCCGAGGCGGCGCTGTCGCCGCTGGGCCTCAAGGCGCAGGTGGAGCTGGTCAAGAGCTTCAACCCGGAACTGCTGGCGCGCAGCCTGCTTCAGCACCGCCGGAAGGCGGACGGCATCGCCTTCATGGCGCTGGAGCATCCCGCCGTGCGCGAGGCGGTGAACGAACTGGCGGAGCGGAACGTGCCGACGGTGACGGTGATCACCGACATCCAGAACTGCCGCCGCGTCGCCTATGTGGGACTCGACAACCGCGCGGCCGGACGGACCGCGGGGTTCCTGATCGGGCGCTTCGTCGGCCACCGGCCGGCCAAGGTGGCGATGATCGCCGGAAGCCTGAGCTACCGCGCGCACGAGGAGCGCGAGCTGGGCTTCCTGCACTACCTGAACGAGGAGCAGCCGGGCATCGACGTGCTGGGCCTGCGCGAGGCGCACGACGACGAGCGCGAGAGCTACCGGCAGATGCGCACGCTGCTCAGCCACCATCCGGACCTGAGCGCCGTCTACAACATCGGCGGCGCCCCGGGCGGCGTGGCCAAGGCGCTGAAGGAAGCGCGGCGCGAGCGCGACGTGGTCTTCGTCGGCCATGGCCTGACCGCGGAGACGCGGGCGCTGCTCATCGACGGCACCATGGACGCGCTCATCACCTCCGACCCGCGCCACGTGGTCATGGACAGCGCCTCCGTCTTCGCCAACCTGAAGGCCGAGCGGTCGGCCCTGCAGGGGCTCGAGCCCCTGCGCTGCGAGGTCATCTTCCGTGAGAACCTGCCGCAGGGGACCGCGCCGGCCTCGATCCTGACCGCCGGTTGACGCCCGCCGTTCAGGCGCGCAGCGGGCGCATGGTGCGGGCCATGGCGATGGCGGCCTTCATGTTGTGGTGGTCGGCCACGCCGGTCCAGGCGATGTCGAAGGCGGTGCCGTGATCCACCGAGGTGCGCAGGATCGGCAGCCCGGCGGTGACGTTCACGGTCGCGTGCCCGCCGACCAGCTTGGCGGGGATGTGGCCCTGGTCGTGGAACTGCGCGACGACGATGTCGTACTTGCCGTCCACCGCCTGCTGGAACACCACGTCGCCCGGTACCGGCCCGGCGACGTCCAGCCCCTCGGCGCGCGCCGCCTCGACCGCCGGCACCACCTGCTCGTCGTCCTCGCTGCCGTACAGCCCGCCCTCGCCGCAGTGCGGGTTGAGGCCGGCCACGGCGATGCGCGGCCGCTCCACGCCGGTGGTCAGCATGTGGCGGTGCGCGGCGCGGATGGTGTCCAGGATCAGCGGCGTCCGGCACACCTCCGCCGCCTTGGCGACCGAGACGTGGGTGGAGACGTGAATGACCGCGAGCTGCGGGCAGGCCAGGACGGCGTAATTGGTCTTCACCCCGGTGAAATGCGCCAGCAGCCCGGCGTGGCCGTTGAGCGGATAGCCGGCCGCGCGCAGCGCCGCCTTGTTGAGCGAGGCGGTGACCAGCACGTCCACCGCGCCGGACATGGCCAGCTCCACGCCCTTCTTCACACAGCGGTACGCCGCCTCGCCGGCGTCGGGCGACAGGACGCCGGGCGTGATGGAGTCGCGGTTGGGCGCCTCGACCGCGCACAGGCGCACCGCCCCCGCGGGTGCGGGCTCCCAATCGGCGACGAAGACGATGCCCGCCTTCACCAGCTGGTTGGCGCGCTCCATGAAGACCGGGTCGCCGACCACCAGGGTGCTCGCCCGCTCCTCCTCCGACATCTCGGCGATGGCCTTGCAGATGACCTCCGGGCCGATCCCCGCGGGGTCGCCCATGGTGATGCAGATGGTGTTCATCGTGCTGTTGCCCCTTCGCCCGCGGTTCGCCCTGCCGCACGCGGACCGAAATCGATTGACACGCTCAGGGATATCACACAACATAACACGAATTCCGATATATGGAACACGCTTCTTGTGACGTTTGTCGGTACGCCCGCATCGGGGGCCTCAGCCGGCAACAGGAGACGGCGCCATGACCGCGGCATTCGCGAGCCCGCAGGGCCTGCTGCTCACCTTCTACGGCGATGACTTCACGGGCTCGACCGACGCCATGGAGGCGATGGCGATGGCCGGTGTCCCGACCGTGCTGTTCCTCGCCCCGCCGGACGCCGCCGATCTCGCCCGTCATCCGGGGGTGCGCGCCGTCGGCGTCGCCGGCACCAGCCGCAGCCGCTCGCCCGCCTGGATGGATGCCGAGCTGCCGGAGGTGTTCCGCCGCCTCAAGGCGCTGGGCGCGCCGCTGTGCCATTACAAGACGTGCTCCACCTTCGACTCGTCGCCGACCGTCGGGAACATCGGCCGCGTCGCCGAGATCGGGCAGGACCTGTTCGGTTCGCCCGTGCTGGTGGTGGTCGGCGTGGCGCGGCACAAGCGCTTCGTGGTGTTCTCCAACCTGTTCGCCGCCGGCACCTTCTCCGGCGGGCAGGAGGTGTTCCGCATCGACCGCCACCCGACCATGAGCCGCCACCCGGTGACCCCCATGCAGGAGGCGGACCTGCGCCTGCACCTTGCCCGGCAGACGGCGCGGCGGGTCGTCGGCTTCGACTTCCAGAAGATGCTGGCGGACGACGTCGAGGACCGGCTGGAGGCCACCGCCGCCGACGCCGACCTCGTCGTGCTCGACACCTTCGACGCGGCGACGACGCGGGCCGCCGGACGCCTGATCGCCGGGCGCGCCGCCCGCGGCCAGGCCTTCGTCGTCGGCTCCTCGGGCGTCGAGTACGCGCTGACCGACCACCTGGCGGCGAGCGGCGCCCTGGTGCCGCAGCCGGCACCGGCGCCGTGCGGCCCGGTGGACCGCATCGTCGCGGTGTGCGGAAGCTGCTCGCCGGTGACCGAAGGGCAGATCGCCTGGGCCGGCGCCAACGGCTTCGCCCTCATCCCCCTCGACACCGTCGCGCTGGTGGAGGGGGGCCGGGACGCATCGGCGGACGGCCTGATCGCCCGCATCGCCGCCGCCCTGCCCGACCACCGCGGCGTGCTCCTGCACACCGCCTGCGGCCCGTCCGATCCGCGCATCGGGCCGACACGGGCGGCGCTGGAGCGGCTGGGCCTGACGGCGGCCGACAGCGCGCGCATCCTCGGCGGCGTCCTCGGCCGCACGCTGCGCGATGCGGTGGCGGCGCTCAGTCTGCGGCGCATCGCGCTGGCCGGCGGGGACAGCTCCAGCCACACCGCCGAGGCCATGGGCATCGAGGCGCTGGAGGTGGCCGGCCCGCTGGTTCCCGGCGCGCCGCTGTGCCGCATCCACGCCCGCGACTCCGCCATCGACGGCGCCGAGGTGATCTTCAAGGGCGGCCAGGTCGGCGGCCCGGACTTCTTCGGCCGCGTGCTCGCCGGCCGGTAACCCATTCCCACAGCCCCGGCTTCCGCCCCAATGACCACGGCCATGCCCCCGGACGAGCGCAGACGAGAGATCATCAACCGCGTGATGGCGGCCGGCACCGTGTCGCTCGACACGCTGGCCGAGCAGCTCGGCGTCAGCCGGATGACCATCCACCGCGACCTCGACCTGCTCGAAGGCCAGGGCCTGCTGCGCAAGGAGCGGGGGGCGGCGACCGCCGAAAGCTCGCTGCTGTTCGAGAGCAACTTCCATTACCGCCAGCAGCTGGAAGCCGCCGAGAAGGCGGCGCTGGCGCGCGCCGCCCGCGCCCTGATCGAACCGGGCAGCGTCGTCATGATCGACGACAGCACCACGTCGCTGCTGCTGGCCGACGAACTGGAAGGATGCCGGCCGGTGACCGTCATCACCAACTCCTTCACCGTGTGCGAACGGCTGCGGGGACTCCCCGACGTCCACCTCATCCTGGCCGGCGGCGTCTACAACGGAACCCTTCAGGCATTCTACGGCCTGCTCTGTGAACAGGCGCTTGGGCGGCTTCGCGCCGACTGGGCGTTCCTGTCGGCGCCGTCGGTGGTCGGCACGACGCTCTACCACCAGGACCAGGACGTCATCCGGATGAAGCGCGCCATGATGGCCTCGGCCCGGCGCCGCGCGCTTCTGCTCACCCCGTCGAAGTTCAAGACGGTGGCGCTCAACCATCTGGCCGAACTCTCCGAGTTCGACCGCATCTTCATCGGCAGGCAACTGGACGACGAGACCACCGGCGCGCTGCGCCAGGCCGGCCTTTCGTTCGACCTGATCTAGGCAGGAAAGACAAAGCCATGTTGGGACACGTGGGCAAGCAACTGCGGGCCGCCCGGCTCATCGATCCGCGCACCCGGCGCGGCTTCTGCATCGCGTTCGACCACGCGCTGCAGCTCGGCGCGTGCGCCGGGCTGGAACGGCCGGAGGAGACCCTCGAGCAGATGGCGGAGGCCGGAGTCGACGCCGTCATCCTGCCCGTCGGCTCGGCCGCGCGCTACGGCGCCCGGCTGGCGCGACGGGACGGGCCGGCGCTCATCCTGCGCCTCGACCAGACCACGATGTGGCGGGAGGGGTCGCCGCTGGCCTACGCGGACGGGCATTCCCGCCTCGTCGCCACGGTGGCCGACGCCGTCGCCCTGGGTGCCGAGGCGGTCATCACCTACCTGTTCGTCGGCCACAACGATCCGGCCCTGGAGAGCCGCGCCTTCGAGATGAACGCCACGGTGAACGCCGCTGCGCGCGAGGCCGGCATCGTCCACATCATCGAGACCATGGGGGCGCGCGGCGCCCTTGCCAAGGACGTCTTCGATCCCGCGTTCGTCGCCTTCCATGCGCGCATCGGCATGGAGATGGGCGCCGACATCATCAAGACGGACTGGCCGGGCAGTGCCGCGGGGCTGCGGCCGGTCACGGCGTCGCTGCCGATCCCGGTGATGGTCGCCGGCGGCGCCAGCCAAGGCTCGGATGACGCCACCCTGGCGTTGGTCGCGGAGGTCATGGACAGCGGTGCGGCAGGCATTCTGTTCGGCCGCTCGATCTTCCAATCGACCAACCCGCTCGGCGTCATGAAGGCCTGCCGGGCGATCATCCACGATGGCACTTCCCTGGCCGCCGCCCGGGACCAACTGAGGGCCTTCTCTGATTGGGGTTGCGGGGTCAAGGCCGGATAGCGTCCTCGCTGTTCGTCGATGATGTCGGCGGGTATCGCGTGTGTCCTTATCCCTTTGTTCAACTGGTTCAGACCATCCCTTCGCCCCGACCTGAGATCGACGAAGCGCCGCGCGCAGGGGCGGTCAAGGATGGCCGTAGGCCACCGCGAAGCGGTGCGAGCACCGCGTCCTTGACGGCCCCGAGCACGGTGCTGAACTGGCGTGCGGTCGGGCTGGACAGCTGACCGTTCCCCTGGGTCACACGCTTCTCTTCGCGGTCGGCGCGGTAGCCGCCGCATCATGGCGTCAGGAGGGCGAGGCGCCTCAAGCTGTTTCGCGACCTGCCGGGATGGTCTCCGGCGGTTCCAGACTCTCAACGAGATCGCCTCGCCCATCGTCCCCACGGGAACGATCCGGTTCGTCGCTGCCGGCGAAGGCTGTTGGGGGCCTATATCCTCATGCGGCGGCGCCCTCCTTGCCCCAGCGGAACTCGCTGCCGTCCTGCCACAGGCGATGCAGGATGACGACCTGCTCTACGGCGAGGACGGCAACGACTCGGTGCAGGGTGGTGACGACGGCGACATGCTGTTCGGCAATGCAGGCACCGACCTGCTGCTTGGCAACGTTGGGGCCGACACGCTGTTCGGCCGCCGCGGCACCGACACCGTGTTCGGCGGGCGTGACGACGATGTGCTGTACGGGGATGGCGGCAACGATCAACTGCACGGCGATCGAGGCAGCGACACCCTGGTGGGAGCCGATGACTCCGACCGGCTGACCGGTGGTGACGTCAGCGACCTGTTGCTCGGCAACATGGGGGTGGACACGCTGTTCGGCGGTCGTGGCGACGATACCCTGTTCGTCGGGCGCGACGACGACCGGCTGTCGGGCGACGCTGGCGACGACCAGTTGTGGGGCGACGGCGGCAACGACACGCTCACCGGCGGTGACGGGGCGGACGTGTTCGCCTTCAGCGGAGCGTCGGGTCACGACATGGTCGACGATTTCTCCATTGCCGACGGGGATCGCATGGGGTTGGCCGCCGGAGCGACGTACACGGTGCGCTCGAATGGCGCCGGCGACGCCGTCATCGTCTTCTCCAACGACGACGACGTGACTCTCTCGGGCATCGTGGCGGCGCAGGTGGACGCCACCTGGTTCCTCACGCTCTCCTAGGGCGAACTCCGGTTCGGCGTGAACCTTTTCAACCGTCATCCCCGAAGGCGGGGTGACGATAAGGGGACGTTCAGACTGGACGGAAAACCGCCCTAATCGACGCCCTCGTGGTCAATGTGAATGACACCCCCACAGTGCTTGCAGTGCACGGCATCGAAATCGTGCCGGTTCAGCCCGCACGCCGGGCATTCGACATGGGCTTTGTGGGGGCGGAAGAGGCTCTGGACGAACTTGAGGAACAGACCGACGCCGAGAAGCATCACCAGGATGGCAAGGAACTTGCCATGGGTGCCCACAAGCGTGATGTCGCCGAAGCCCGTGGTGGTCAGGGTCGTAACGGTGAAGTAGACGGCATCCACGTAGTTGGTGATCTTGTCGTTCACGCCGACCTGCCCGACGTAGACGAAGGCCGAGACGATGAACACGAACACCAGCAGGTTGATCGCCGCCGTGAGCATTTCGCCGCGTTCGGCGAACCAGCGGCTCTGCTTCTTGAGATCGCGCAGGACCGCGTAGGAGCGCAGCAGGCGCATGGCCCGCATGACCCTCAGGAAGGCGTAGTTGGCGACAAACATCGGGGCGAGCATCGAGAAGATCACCACGACGTCGATCGCCGTCCAGATGCTGAACACGAACCGCATGCGGCTTCGAGCCGTCCAGTAGCGGGCGGCGAAGTCCACGAGCAGGATGCTGCCGATCGCGTAGTCCGCCCAAAGGATCCAGGGAGCGGGAGGCAGAAACGTCGTCACCAGGAAGAAGGCAACCGTGGCGAGATCGAACGCGGCCATGCCGACGCGAAACCCGCTGTGGGCCTCATAGACGAAGCGCACCCTGTCGCGGACCGACGACAGTCTGCTCAAGCGCTCCGTATCCGAACTCTTGCCGACCGCGATAGCCAACCTTGACCTCCGCCGCGTGGTTCACACGGCGCACAATGCAGGCAAAGGCGATGGCTGTCAAAAGTGGCTCTGCGGCGGCCTGCGACGGCGGCATGGCCCGTCCGGCGCACCCCTGGCGTGATCGCGCCAACGGTGATATACTAGTATTTTCATGCTCCCGGCCACGCTGGGAGCGAGCGGCTCCCTTCCGTGGATGTTTCCCCCGATATGGCACTCGCTTTTCACATGATGCCGCTCGTCGGCACCATCGCACTCCTGGCCTGCCGCCGCGTCAGCCTCCTGAATGCGGGGACAATCGGTATGGCGCTGGCGCTCGCCATGCTCGTTGCGGTCCAACCCTCGTTCGATGCGGCGGTGAACCGAGCGGCGGTCAAGGCCGCAGAGGGCGCGTGGCTTGCGTGGCATGCGATGTCGATCATCGCCGCCGGCCTGCTGTTCCATCGCGCGTTCGAGGCGCGGCCCCGGCAAGCGGAGGCCGCCTCGCGGGAGAACCGGCGCCGCGCCGTGTTCGTCGCCTGTTTTCTGATCGGCCCGTTCGCCGAATCCGTCACGGGCTTCGGCGTCGGTCTGGTCGTCGCCCTCGCCATGCTGCGCCACATGGGCCTGCCACCGGTCCACGCCGCCGCGCTCGGCCTGTTCAGCCAGATTCTGGCCCCGTGGGGCGCGATGGGTGTCGGCACCCGCGTGGGCGCCGAACTGATCGGCGTCTCGTTCGCCGAACTGGGGGCGGCGAGCGCGTTGCTGATGGTGGTCGTGCTGCCGTGCCTCCTGCCGGTCTTCTGGCGCCTCATCCACCAATCGGGACTGACCTCCACTCTTGCGGACCGGGCGTCCGACGTCGCCCTCACCGTGTGCCTGGCCGTGCTGATCTGGGCAACCAATCGTTTCGTCGCCCCCGAGCTGGGCGGCGGACTGGCGACCGGGATCCTGATTCTGCTGGTCGAAGGGCCGCGCCTTCTCCGCGGTGCCGGGGATGCCCAGCGGCTTCTTCGGCGGCTCTGGCCTTATGTTCTTCTGGTCTGCGGCCTGCTGGCGACGCGGCTGGTGCCGCCGCTCTCGGATTGGACCGGAAGCTGGCTGGTGATCGATCCGTTTGGCGGCTTGGCGCCTCTCGCCCTGCTGCGCCATCCGGCGACGTGGCTGGTGCTGATCGCCGCCCTTCTTCTGGCCGGCCTGCCCGGCCGCAGGGCCGGCGAAGTGGCCGGTGGCGCCCTTCGCGCGGCCATGGTGCCCATGCTGGCCACCCTGGTCTTCGTCGAGCTGGCCTCCTTCATGTCGGCGTCGGGTGGAGCGGCGATGTTCGGCCAGGCATGGCAGGATGTCGCCGGCCGCCTGGCCGTGCTGGCGACCCCGGTCTTCGGTGCGGCCGCCGGGGCGCTGACGGGCTCCAACACCGCGTCCAATGCGCTGATGATGCACATACAGCTGAGCCTCGCGGCCGAAAGCGGGCTGCCGCCGATGCTCACGGCGGCGATTCAGACGGTGTCGGGAAGCATCTGCACGATGCTGACCCCCGGGCGCATCGTCCTGGCCGCCGGCCTCCTCGGCCTGGAGAGGGCCGAGGGCGCGATCTATCGGCTGGCGCTGCCCATCGGGCTGACGTCCGTCCTGTCCCTGCTTGGCGTCGTCGTCGTCATGATCGGCCTCAACGCATGGGTGTGGCTCGGCGCTCAGGTCTAGGCCGCGGTCCAGCGAGGCCCGGCGAGCCGATCCTCTTCGCCAACGGACGCGGGGGAGGCAGACGGGAAGCGGCCCTTCAGCCACCGAACGGAAAGCGTGCGGCCAGCACGAAGGGCAAATCCGGCCCCGCCTGCTCGAAGAGGCAGAGCGAGCGGAATTCCACCGGCTCCGCCCGCGCGGCGGCGCTGAGATCGGCCAGAAGGTCGCGGAGGGGTGCGCGCTCCGCATCGGGCAGTGCGCTAGTCAACGTCATGTGGAGCCGGAACTGCTCGAAGACGTAGGGGTAGCCCCAGGCTTCGTAGAGTTCCTTCTGCCGGTCCGAGAGGCCGGCGGCGAGGCGCCGCTGCCGTTCCGCCTCGGTGGGCGGGGCACGGAAGGGTTCGAAGACGCGCACACAATCGGCGGCGAGATCCTCGATGGCCCGCGACGGGCGGCCGGGCCGCAGCGCCAGGAAGCCGTGCAGTTCCTTCAACGCGAAGGGCGGCTCGGTGAAGGGGCGCCGCATATGGGCGAAGTCCGCCGCGGCGTCGTGGAGCGCGCCGGGCTCCGCGCCGACGGCCAGCCGGAACGGTGCCTTCAGCGTGGCATGGAAGCCGTAGCGCTGCGGTTCGGCGATCACCCGCGCCTGGTCGGAGGGGGCGAGTCCGACGGCGGGCAGCGCCCCCGGCTCGGCGTGGCTGGGCCGCCGGGCCAGCCACCACCAGCCGAAGCGCGCCAGTTCGGTGCCGTCCTCCGGCGCGAAATAGAGAGCGAACCGCCGCCGGTTGCTCATGCCGCCGCTCCGCACATCAGCTCGCGGCCGGCGTGGACGGTCCGCCCGGCCACCAGGGTGGAGACGATGCGCGGCAGGTCCGGCGCGCGGCCATCCACCAGCACCAGGTCGGCGCGCTGGCCCGGCGCGATGTAGCCGCGGTCGGCAAAGCCGGCGAGCCGCGCCGGGTTGGTCGAGACAAGCCTCCAGGCGTCGCCCAGCGCCAGCAGCCCCTCGCGCGCCAGCCGGAAGGCGGCGTTCGCCAGCGCCGGGTAGTAGTAGTCGGAGGTCAGCACGTCCGCCAACCCGTCCGCCGCCAGATCGGCGGCCCGCAGGCCGCTGTCCGTGTGGCTGCCGCCGCGCACCACGTTGGGCGCCCCGACGATGACGCCGTTGCCGAGCCGCCGGCCTTCCTGCGCCGTGGCGCGGTTGAGCGGGAACTCGCACAGCGTGCAGCCCATCGCGTGGAAGTGCCGCCGCACCTCCGGCGAGGGATCGTCGTGCGAGGCCAGCGCCACGCCGTGCCGGCGCGCCGCGGCGGCCAGCCGGCGGTTGGTGGGATCGACCTCGCCGTGCCGCTCCGCCACCGCGTGCACCAGGGCGGTGAAGGCCTCCACGCTCATGTGCGCGCGTTCGGCGTATTGCGCGAGGGCGGAGGGCTGGCCGATCTTCCTGGTGAACATCGGCAGATGGTCGTTGAAGGCGAGCAGACGGACGCGTCCGGCGGCCAGCCAGCCTTCGATCTCGTCCGCCGCGCCGACGTTGTAGACCTCGTGGCGCAGATGGACGTGCGTGTCGCAGGCCAGCGTCGGCCGCAACCGCTCTAGCGCTTCCAGGAAGCCGACGGCCGCCTCGCGCCCGCGCAGCCCCGGCTCCCACGACCAGGTCAGGCCGTGCAGCGCCGTGGTGATGCCGTTGGCGACCAGCTGCCGGTCGGTATCCACCAACGCCATGTCGATGGGAAAACGAACGCGCGGGCGCGGCATGAGCTGGCGTTCGAAGGCGTCGCCGTGCAGATCGACGATGCCCGGCAGCAGCAGCAGACCGCCGGCCTCGACCACCCGGCCGGCCGGGCGTTCACCCAGTGCGGCGATGTGGGCCCCGGCGATGGTCACGGTGGTGTCGGCGAAGGTGCCGTCCGGCATCAGGACGCGGGCGCCGCGGATGTGCGTTTCCAAACCTGAGACTCCCATTGTTCCAGCGGATCGCCGTTCCGACTCGAACCCCTTCGGCCGTCATCCCCGCGAAGGCGGGGATCCATAACTCCCAGAGCGAGCACCTGTGGACCGTATGGATCCCCGCCTTCGCGGGGATGACGATAAAAAAGAGGTTTGGATCCGCCCCCGCTCATACCCAAGGCGGCGGCGGCGCTGGGTGAATTTTTGGTGAAGGGGTCTTACGCCCCCGGTTCGAAGACCATCTGCACGCGGTCGGCGGCCCAGCGGGCGACGGTGTATTCCACCGGCCGGCCGGCGGAGTCGATGTTGATGCCCTCGGTCATCAGGATCGGCTTGTTCGGCGCCTGCTGGAGGAGGCGGGCGTCGGCGGCCCGCGCGCTGCGGGCGGTGACGCGGGTGACCTTGCGGGTGTAGTCGCCCACGCCGAAGCGTTCCATGGTCCGGGTGATCGAGCCCAGGTCGCGCAGCACCGCCGGCAGTTCGGGGAACCGCGCCTTGGGGAAATAGTGCGAGGCGATGCTGATCGGCCGCCCGTCGGCCTCGCCCAGACGCTCCGCCACGAACACGGCGGATCCCTTGCGGATCTCCAGCGCCCGGGCGACCGGCTCCTCGGCCGGCTCCTCGCGGATGGACAGGAAGGTGCCCGACGGCTCGCGCTTGTGCCCCAGCAGGTTCTCCGAGAAGCGCGTGCGCGTCTTCACACGGTAGTCGATGACGCTCTCCTGCACGAAGGTGCCGCGCCCCTGCTCGATGCGGACCAGTCCCTGCTCGGCCAGCGCCGCCACGGCGCGGCGCACGGTGTGGCGGTTGACGCCGTACTCCTCCGCCATCTGCAGCTCGGTGGGCAGGCGTTCGCCGGGCTGGCGGTTGCCGGCGACGATGTCGCGCTCCAGCCGCTCGGCGATCTGGCGCCACAGCGCCATGCCCGTCCCGCGGGCGATGTCCTGCTCCGTCATGGAAAATTCACCCTTGCAGCCTTGCGCCCACGGCGCCGGACACGCATACCTCTGCCAGAGCTTAGTGTAGATGTCTAGACGAATTTGAGATTGATCCATGCCTGACGCGCACACGGAAGACCGCCGCCGCTGGATGGGCGTGCTGGCCAAGGCGGCGCCCGACGACTTGGCCGCCGCCTGGGAACGCCTCGCGCCGAAACCCGCCTATGAGCTGCTGCGCCGGCCCGAGACCGGGCTGGTGATGGTGCGCGGGCGCACGGGCGGCGACGGCGCGCCGTTCAACCTCGGCGAAATGACGGTGACACGCTGTTCGGTGCGCCTGGGCGGCGGAATCGTCGGGCACGCCTGGGTGGCCGGACGCCGCACGGACCATGCCGAGCGAGCCGCGGTGCTCGACGCGCTCATGCAGGATCCCGTCCGCCGCGCCGAAGTGGCGCCGGCCATCGACCGGCTGGAGGCCGCCCACGCGGCCCGCCGCGAGCGGGCGGCGCGCGAGGCGGCGGCCACGCGGGTGGACTTCTTCACCATGGTGCGCGGGGAGGACTGAGCATGGACGGATTGCTTCCGGGCTTCCCCGAACCGGTCCTGGACTCCCAGCGGGTGTTCCGCGCGGTGCTCGACGCCATGGCGCTGCCCGGCTCGCTGGCGGACCTGCCGCTGCACGTCACGGCCCCCGCGCCGCTGGACGCCGCGACCGCCGCGGTGCTGCTGGCGCTGGCCGACGTCGAGACGCCGGTGTGGCTGGACGGCGCCAGCGACAACGACGGCGTGCGCCGGCACCTGCGCTTCCACTGCGGCTGTCCGCTCACCCCGGATGCCGGCGCGGCGGACTTCGCCGTGGTGACCGAACCCGCAGCCATGCCGGCGCTGTCGGCCTTCAAGGCGGGCACGGACGAATACCCCGACCGCTCCGCCACGCTGGTGGTGCAGGTGCCGACACTGAGCAAGGGGGAGCGCTGGACGCTCTCCGGCCCCGGCATCCGCGACCGCGCGCAGCTGTCGCCCGGCGGGCTGCCGGCGGGCTTCCGCGACTGGCTGGCGGAGAACCGCGCCGCCTTCCCGCGCGGCGTGGACGTGATCTTCACCAGCGGCCGGCGGCTGGCCGCGCTGCCGCGCACCACCCGGCTGGAGGGCTGACCCATGTATGTGGCCGTCAAGGGTGGCGAGAAGGCCATCGACAACGCCCACCGCCTGATGGCGGCGGAACGGCGCGGCGACCCGGCGGTGCCGGACCTGACGCTCGACCAGATCGCGGGACAGCTCGGCCTCGCCGTGGACCGGGTGATGACGGAAGGCTCCGTGCACGACCGGGAGCTTGCGGCGCTCGCCATCAAGCAGGCGCAGGGCGATCTGGTGGAAGCGATCTTCCTGCTGCGGGCCTACCGCACCACGCTGGCCCGCTTCGGCGCCTCGGAGCCGCTGGACACCGCCGCCATGGCAATCCGGCGGCGCATCAGCTCCGCCTTCAAGGACCTGCCCGGCGGGCAGGTGCTGGGGCCGACCTACGACTACACGCACCGGCTGCTCGACTTCGCGTTGGTGGAGGGCGGCGAGCCGGAGGCGCCCGCGGTTTCCGATTGCCCGGTGGACGAGCGCATGCCGCGCGTCGCCAACGTGCTGGGGCAGCAGGGGCTGATCGAGGGCAACCCACCCGCTTCCGGCGCCCCGCCGGACGACCTCACCCGCCAACCGCTCGCCCTGCCGGCCGGCCGGGACCTGCGTTTGCAGAACCTTGCGCGCGGCGACGAGGGCTTCCTGCTGGCGCTCGCCTACTCCGCCCAGCGCGGCTACGGCAACACCCACCCGTTCGCGGGCGAGATCCGCATGGGCACCGTGGCGGTGGAGTTCGCGCCGGAGGAGTTGGGCTTCGCCGTCGAGATCGGCGAGATCACCGTGACCGAGTGCCAGATGATCAACCAGTTCAGGGGCTCCAGGGAGATGCCGCCGCAGTTCACCCGCGGCTACGGGCTCGCGTTCGGAAAGACCGAGCGCAAGGCCATGGCCATGGCTCTGGTGGACCGCTCTCTGCGCGCCGGAGACCTCGGCGAGGAGGCCGCCAACCCGGCGCAGGACGAGGAATTCGTGCTGATGCACTCCGACAACGTTGAGGCGTCGGGCTTCGTGCAGCACCTCAAGCTGCCGCACTACGTGGACTTCCAGTCCGAACTCGAGCTGATCCGGCGGCTGCGCGCCGCCCCCCAGGAGCGCAATGCGCCGGACCGGGAGGCCGCGGAATGAGCACCGTGCAGGGCTACAACTTCGCCTATCTGGACGAGCAGACCAAGCGCATGATCCGCCGCGCCATCCTGAAGGCGGTGGCGATCCCCGGCTACCAGGTGCCGTTCGGCAGCCGCGAGATGCCGCTGCCCTACGGCTGGGGCACCGGCGGCATCCAGGTGACCGCCGCGGTGCTGGGGCCGTCCGACACGCTGAAGGTCATCGACCAGGGGGCGGACGACACCACCAACGCCGTCTCCATACGCCGCTTCTTCGCCCGCACCGCCGGGGTGGCGACCACCGAGCGCACGGTGGAGGCGACCCTCATCCAGACGCGCCACCGCATCCCGGAGACGCCGCTGCGCGAGGGGCAGATCCTCATCTACCAGGTGCCGATCCCCGAACCGCTGCGCTGGCTGGAGCCGCGCGAGACGGAGACGCGCAAGATGCACGCGCTGGCCGACTATGGCGCCATGCACGTGAAGCTGTACGAGGACGTCGCCCGCTTCGGCCGCATCGCCACCACCTACGACTACCCGGTGCTGGTGCAGGGGCGCTACCTGATGCGGCCCTCGCCGATCCCGAAATTCGACAATCCGAAGATGCACATGAACCCCGCCCTCCAGCTCTTCGGCGCCGGGCGCGAGAAGCGCATCTACGCCGTGCCGCCCTACACCGAGGTGAAGAGCCTCGATTTCGAGGACCATCCCTTCGCGGTCCAGAGGTGGGATCAGGCCTGCGCGCTGTGCGGCGGCGCCGACAGCTTCCTCGACGAGGTGGTGACCGACGACCGGGGCGGGCGGATGTATGTCTGCTCCGACACCGATCACTGCGCCGCGCGCCAGGAGATCCGGGAGGCCGCGGAATGACGCCGCTCCTCAGGGTCTCCGGCCTCACCCGGATGTACGGCGGCCGCGTCGGCTGCAAGGACGTGTCGTTCGAACTGTGGCCCGGCGAGGTCATGGGCATCGTCGGCGAGTCCGGGTCGGGCAAGACCACGCTCCTGGGCTGCCTGTCGGCCCGGCTGGACCCTTCGTCCGGCACCGTCGAATACGATACGCGCGAGGACGGCCTGACCGACATCCATGCGCTGAGCGAGCCACGACGGCGCATGCTGATGCGCACCGACTGGGGCATCGTGCACCAGAACCCGCGCGACGGGCTGCGCATGGGCGTGTCGGCCGGCGCCAACGTCGGCGAACGGCTGATGGCCGTGGGGGCGCGCCACTACGGCGCCATCCGCGCCCAGGCCGGCGAGTGGCTGCGGAAGGTGGAGATCGACGCCGAGCGCATCGACGACCTGCCGCTGACCTTCTCCGGCGGCATGCTCCAGCGCCTGCAGATCGCCCGCAACCTCGTCACCCACCCGCGTCTGATCTTCATGGACGAGCCGACCGGCGGGCTGGACGTGTCGGTGCAGGCGCGGCTGCTCGACCTGCTGCGGCGCCTGGTGACCGACCTCGGCCTCGCGGCCGTCGTGGTGACGCACGATCTGGCGGTGGCCCGGCTGCTGGCGCACCGGCTGATGGTCATGCGCCGCGGCGAGGTGGTGGAAACCGGCCTGACCGACCAGGTGCTCGACGACCCGCACCACCCCTACACGCAACTGCTCGTCTCCTCGGTGCTCCAGCCATGACCGTCATGATCGAAGTCGCGGCGCTATCCAAGTCCTACGTCCTGCACACCCAGGGCGGCGTGGAGATCCCCGTCTTCGCCGGCGCCGCGCTGAGTGTCGGGACGGGCGAGTGCGTGACCCTGCACGGCCCCTCGGGCGCCGGCAAATCGACGCTGCTGCGCTGCCTCTACGGCAACTGCAAGCCGGACGCCGGGGCCATCCGCGTGCGCCACGAGGGGGCGGCGGTGGACATCGCCTCCGCCGCCCCGCGCGTGGTGCTGGAGGTGCGCAAACGCACGCTGGGCTACGTCAGCCAGTTCCTGCGCGCCATCCCGCGCGTGCCGGCGCTGGACGTGGTGGCGGAACCGTTGCGCGCGCTCGGCGTCGATGCCGAGGCCGCGCGCACGCGGGCCGGCGAACTGCTGGCCCGCCTGCGCATCCCCGAGCGAATGTGGCACCTCGCCCCGGCCACGTTCTCCGGCGGCGAGCAGCAACGGGTGAACATCGCCCGCGGCTTCGCAGCGAGGCACCCGATCCTGCTGCTCGACGAGCCCACCGCCTCGCTCGACGCCCGCAACCGCGCCGTGGTCATCGACCTGATCGGCCAGGCCAAGGACGAGGGCGCCGCGCTGGTCGGCGTCTTCCACGACGACGAGGTGCGCGAGGCCGTCTCCACCCGCATCCACAGCATGCAAGGCTGACCCTCATGACCGGCACGCTCGTGCTCACCAACGCCCGCATCGTCGCCGGGGACGAGGTCTTCCTCGGCACAGTGTACGTCGAGGGGGGCCGCATCGCCGGCCTGGACCGTGGCCCCGCCCGCGTCCCCGGCGCCGTGGACTGCGAGGGCGACCATGTCGTCCCCGGCCTGGTCGAGCTGCACACCGACAACCTGGAACGCCACGTCGTGCCGCGGCCGAAGGTGCGCTGGCACGCCGGCTCCGCCGTGCTGGCGCACGACGCGGCCATGACCTCGGCGGGCGTCACCACCGTCTACGACGCTATCGCCTGCGGCGACATCATGGAGGGCTCCGACCGGCTCGCCAACCTCCAGGCCATGGTGGACGCGGTGACCGAGGGACAGGCGCGCGGCCACCTGCGTGCCGACCACAGGCTGCACCTGCGCTGCGAGGTGTCGTCGGCCAACATCCTGGAGCTGTTCGGTGCGCTGGCCGGCCACCCGCTGGTCGGCATCGTCAGCCTGATGGACCACACCCCCGGCCAGCGCCAGTTCGTGCACCCCGACAAGTACCGCCAGTACTTCATGGGCAAGTACGGCTTCTCGGAAGCGGAGATGGCTGCCTTCACCGAACGCCAGACCGCAAACGCCGCCCGCTATTCCGACACGCACCGCCGGGCGCTTGCCGCCATCTGCCGCGAGCGCGGCTTCACGCTGGCCAGCCACGACGACGCCACGCTGGAGCATGTCGCGCAGGCCGCCGCGCTGGGCACCCACTTCGCCGAGTTCCCGACCACCATGGAGGCTGCCAGGGCGTCCCGCGCGGCCGGCATGCTGGTGATGATGGGGGCCCCGAACCTGGTGCGCGGCGGCTCGCACTCCGGGAACATCGCGGCGGCGGAGCTGGCGGCGGCAGGCGGCCTGGACGTGCTGTCGTCGGACTATGTGCCGGTCAGCCTGATGGGGGCGGCGTTCCTCCTGCACAAGGGGCCGCTCGGCGTCCCGCTGCCCCGGGCCATCGCCACGGTCACCGCCAACCCGGCCAGGGCCGCCGGCCTCGACGACCGCGGCGTGATCGCGCCCGGCAAGCGCGCCGATCTGGTGCGCGTGCTCGACACCGGCGACATGCCGGTGATCCGTACCGTCTGGCGCGAAGGCGAGCGCGTGGCGTGATGCCCCTTATCCCTCCCCCAGCCCCGCTGCGGGAGGGATAAGGGGGGCAGCCGCGTGATCGAGAATCCACGCCTGCCACACAGGCCGTTGCCCCAACCCAACCCTCCCCGCCGGAACCGGGGGAAGGCTCATGCCGCCATTTCGGCGGAGGCCAGATCCCGCAAGGCGCGCAGAAACGCCTGCACCCCCTGCTCCAAGCCGCCGTCGTTGACCACCACCCGCACGTCCGGACCCGCCGGCATCGGTGCCGCGCGCGTCAGGCGGTGCGCAATGTCGCCCGCCTCCTCCCGGCCCCGGCCGGCGAGACGGGCCGCCAGAACGTCGGCCGGGGCGGTCACCACCAGCACACCGACGGGGCGCAGCCGCGCGCGTGCCTCGTCCACCACAGTGCGGGAGACGTTCACCACCACCGCCCTGCCCTCGCCGCGCAGCCGGTTCAGCGCCGCCGGCACACCGTAGGCCAGCCCGTGCGCGCGCCAGGACAGCAGGAAACCGCCGGCCGCTTCCCGCGCCTCGAACGCCGCAGGAGTCAGGCTGTCGTGGTCCTCCGCCCCGGCCAGCGCCGGGCGGGTCACCACGCGGCGGGCGAAATGGACGCCGGGATCGCCGGCCAGACGCCGCCGGGCGCCGTCCATCAGGCTGTCCTTGCCGGCGCCGCTGGGACCGACCACCAGGATCAGGGGCGCCGGACTCATCGGCCGTGCTTCTCGGCGAAGGCGGCGATGTCCAGCGCGCGGAAATCCTCCAGCGCCGCGTCGATGCGCTCGTGCGGCCAGTCCCACCACGCGATGCGCATGAGCGTCTCGACGGTGCGCTCGTCGGCGCGGAAGCGGAGCACCCTGGCCGGCACGCCCACCACGATGGCGTAGGGCGGCACGTCCTTGGTTACCACCGCGCCGGAGCCGACGGCCGCTCCCGTGCCGATCGTCACGCCGGGCATGATGATGGCATTGTGGCCGATCCACACGTCGGGGCCGATGGTCACGCGGTCCTCGGCCCGCCAGGCGAAGACCTCCTCGTCGTCCGGCAGGTGGAAGCCGTGCGAGGCGGAGCGGTAGGTGAAATGGTGCAGCGTCGCCCGCCACCAGGGGTGATTGCTGGGGTTCACACGCACCCCGGTGGCGAGGTTGGCGAACTTGCCGATGATGGCGTGGGCGATCTGGTTATTGCCCATGGCGTAGCCGTAGTCGCCCAGCTCCACGTCGGCCACGGTGGAGCGCGGCCCGAGGTAGGTGTAGCGGCCGAAGTCGGAGTTGCGCACGACCGAACTCGGGTCGATCTCCGGCAGCTCGGTCAGGCTGCGCCCGGCGGTCCAGGGATCCCAGGCGGTCCCGCAGTTGATCAGCATGGCGGGGTCTCAGATGAAGAGCTTGCGGAGCTGCGCCGACACGACGTCGATCACCGACACAGTGGCGACGATGATGATCATCACTGCGCAGGTTTCGGCGAAGTAGAAGCCGCGGATGATCTCCCACAGCACGACGCCGATGCCGCCCGCCCCCACCATCCCGACCACCGACGCCGAACGGACGTTGGATTCGAAGCGGTACAGCGCGTAGCTGATCCACAGCGGCAGAACCTGGGGGATGACGCCGTAGACGATCTCCTCCAGCGCGTTGGCGCCGGTGGCGCGGATGCCTTCGACCGGGCGCGGGTCGATGGCCTCGACCGCTTCGGAGAACAGCTTGGCGAGGATGCCCGTGGTGTGGATGAACAGCGCCAGCACCCCGGCGAAGGGTCCCAGCCCGACCGCCACCACGAACAGCATGGCGAACACCATCTCGTTGATGGCGCGCAGCGCGTCCATCAGGCGGCGCACCGGCTGGCGCACCCACACGGGCGAAATGTTGTCGGCGGCCAGCAGCCCGAAGGGAATGGCGGCGACCACCGCCAGCACCGTGCCCCACAGCGCGATCTGGATGGTGACCAGCATCTCCTGCACGTAGTAGCGCCAGTCGGCGAAGTTGGGTGGGAAGAAATCGCGCAGGAACGTCCCCATGTTGCCGGCGTCGGAGACGAGCGCGGCTGGCCGGATCTCGGCCCCCTGCCAGGACCAGACGAGCAGGGCCGCCGCGAGACCGTACACGGCCAGCTTGGCGAGCGGCGTCCTCGGCGGGTAGAGGAGGCGGGCGTCGGTGATCGTCATGTCCGGGCTTCGCGTCTGTTCGGAAAAGGGCCGGGCGCCGCGGCGAGCGCGGCGCCCCGTGAGGCTGCGCGGCTTACTTGGCCGCGAGCTTGGTCTTGAGCTGGTCGAGCTTGGCGTCGATCTCGGCGATCCTGGCCTTCTTCTCGGCCTCCGCCAGGGCGGCATCGGCCTCCAGCTTCGCCTTCGCCTTGAACAGCTCCAGCTGGCGGATCGGGATCAGCTGGTCGTCGTTGGACTCGCGGAAGGTGCCCCACTTCAGGTTGGCGAGCACGGCGCGCTCCGCCTTCACCTGCTCGGCGCCCTTGCCCGGCTGCTCGACGCCGTAGGACAGGAAGAAGGTCTTCAGCTTGTCCTTCACGTTCTGGGTCAGGTCCTTGCGCCAGACGATCGGGTCGGAGGGGATCAGCGGCGAGGTCCAGATGATCTTGATCTGCGCGTGCTTCTCGGGCTGGCGCTCCTGGATGCGCGGCAGGACTTCCGAGTTGCAGGTGGCGACGTCCACCTGCTTGTTCGCCACGGCCATGGCGTTGGTCTCGTGGTTGGCGTTGACCACGCGCTTGAAGATCTTCTTCGGGTCGTCCACGCCATTCACCGCGAACACGTAGTAGCCCGGCACCAGGAAGCCCGACGTGGAGTTCGGGTCGCCGTTGGAGAAGGTCAGACTGCCGGCGTTCTTCAGCATGTCCTGGACGGAGTTGATCGGGCTGTCCTTCTGCGCCAGGACGTAGGAGTGGTAGCCGAGGTTGCCCTCCGGGTCCGAGGACTGCACGAACACCTCGCCGCCGGAGCGGTCCACCGCCTCCATGGCGGACTTGTTGCCGTACCAGGCGACCTGCACCTTGTTGAAGCGCATGCCCTCGATGATGCCGGCGTAGTCGGAGGAGAAGAACGGCTTCACCGACAGCCCGGTCTGCTTTTCCATGGCCTCCAGGAACGGAACCCACTGCGGCTTCAGGTTCTGGGTGGATTCGGTCGAGATGATGCCGAAGTTCAGCACTTCCTGCGCCAGAGCGGGGGTGGCCATACCGGCGCACAGCGCGGCGGCGGCGACGAGCTTCGCGAGCTTCATGGGACGGATCTCCGGGATGAGGGATTTCAGGCGTTGGCCGCGGCCAGTGCGTAGCCGGGCGTCAGGCCGGTGACGAAGGACGCCGCGCCGGGCACCTCCAGCCCCAGCTCCTCGGCCTGGCTGCCGTAGAGGTCGCGCAGCAGAGCCGGGGTGAGGGCCGAGGACGGCCCGTCGTAGACCACCACGCCCTTCTTAAGCGCGATGGTCCGTGGGCAGTAGCGGATGGCGAAATCGACCTGATGCAGCGACACCACCACCGTCACGCCGTCCTCGGCGTTGATGCGCGCCAGCGTCTCCATGACGTTGCGGGACGAGACGGGGTCGAGCGAGGCGATGGGCTCGTCGGCGAGGATGATCTCCGCCTTCTGCACGAGTGTGCGGGCGATGGCGGCGCGCTGCTGCTGGCCGCCGGAGAGCGCCGAGGCGCGCACCCACGCCTTGTCGGCGATGCCGACGCGGTGCAACGCGTCGAGCGCCAGCGCCCGCTCCTCGGTGGTGAAGGCGCCGGCCAGGGAGCGCCACAGCGGCACGCGGCCCAGCGTGCCGGTCAGCACGTTGGTCATCACCGGCAGGCGGCCGACCAGATTGAACTGCTGGTGGACGAAGCCGACGCGCGCCCGGGTGCGGCGAATGTCAGAAGCCAGGCGGCCGCAGGACTGCACCGGGTTGCCCAGCACCTCGACCCCGCCGCCGTCGCCCAGCGACAGGCCGGCGAGGTGGCGCAGCAGCGTGGACTTGCCGGACCCGGAGGCGCCGATCAGCGCCACCATCTCGCCGGCCCCGATATCGACGCTCACGCCCTGGAGAGCCGCACAGCCGTTGAAGGTCTTGCTGAGTCGCGTCACCCGGACGGCGGGTTGAATACTGGAAATGGTGGCGGTCATCGAGCACCTCGGACGCGTCGTTCGATGGCCGGGCTTTTAGCAGCTGTCGGTGACACAATTATTTGGTCGAGGTTGCGAAAAGGTGACAACGCGGCGGGCATCAAGTTTACACAATACATCGACTGGTATAACTTCGCCGGAAGATCACCAAAACGAGCAGTCACCGACAGTCGATGAATTGCAAATTCATCCATCTCGAGGTGATGTCGTGGGGCTTTTTTTGGAACGGCGCCCGGCAAACCTTCCCCACGCCCCGGCTGCCACCGCCGTCGGTGTCGCAGAAGGGGATGCTCGCCACCCCGATCAGGCGCGTTTTGGCGCCGTCGTCAGGCGGGCGCCAACCGCTCGAACAGATGCTGGTAATGGACCACCAACCCCCGCTCGTCCACCTGGAGGACCGCCTCGAAGCCGGCGGAAAGCCCAAGGTCGACGTAGCGCAACCGGTCCGGGCTCAGACGGTCGTATCTCTGACGGGACCGCGTGACCGACATCGCCGCCCCGTCCACGAAGCAGGTGTCGAGCATGAGACTCATCCCCGTGCCGACAGGCGTCCGGCGGATCGGAACGGTGTTGCAGAACGGGGTGACCGAGAGGTCCGGCTCCTCCGCGCCGTCGAGGTCGGCCCGTCGCATGCCATCGACGGCCCAACCGCCGTCCGTGCGCTCGATGCTTAGGCGCGCGTGCCCGGTCGGCCCCCATCGCTCCACGTCCAGCGACAGCGCTCGCCAGTCGGGCGTCAGCCTCCATCGGTGGTCGAGCCGGTAGCCGCCGTCCTCCACGCCGATCACCGTCGACTCCGCCAGCACGGCGTCGGCGGAGACGCTGAGCGCCAGGCGTTCCAGGCCCGGCGCGTCCGTGCGCCGCCAGAACAGGATCTCGTGCTTCCTCCGCATGGTTCCTCCCCATTCCGGTCAACACCGGTAAGGCAGCACCCCGTCCGTGGCCGGCGAGACATCGGGACGGCTCCGCGGCGCGGCGCACTCACGCAAACGCACGTCAAATTCCACCGGTCTGAGCCCGACGGGGCTTGACCAGGCCCCCATCGCGCCGCTACTTCTGTGCGCCCCGCTGGAAGGGTGGCCGAGTGGTTAAAGGCAGCAGACTGTAAATCTGCCCGCGTCAGCGTACGTAGGTTCGAATCCTACCCCTTCCACCAGCAGGACAGCTCCCTGGCCCCGAAGTGGCGAACAGGGATCGGGCAGCCCCCCCTGGAGGGGACGCCGGCCCGGCACCAAACCGCACATTGACGCGCCGCTTCCCTTCGCGCTGAGCTGCCGAAGCGAGCGCCTGCCAGCCACGATCTGACGAGCGGCGGCTGCCGCGATGCGGGGAAGGCGCCCGATGCGGTGCACCGGACGCCCCTGCCCGCTCAGCGGCGGACGATGAAGTTGGTGGTGGTGAGCTTCGACTTGGTCACGCCGTTGAGGATGATCTTCTCGCCGTTGCCCATGTCGAGCACCGTGTCCATCCCCTGCTGGGTGGCGGAGGACAGGGCCTTGGCGGCCGTCTTGTAGGTCGTGCCGGTCAGCAGCACCTTGTCCTCGCCGGGGTGGAAGTCGCCGAAGGTGTCGGTGCCGTAGCCCTTCTTCCAGGCGAAGGTGTCGCCGCCCAGGCCGCCGTACAGCAGATCGTTGCCGGCGCCGCCGTCCAGCGTGTCGTTGCCGTTCCAGCCGAACATCTCGTCGTTCTTCGCGGTGCCGGTGAGGCTCTCGTTCGCTGCGGTGCCGTACAGCTTGTTGAAGACGATCGGCGCCGGCGGGTTGGCGGTGTCCTGGTAGACGCGGATGTAGTCGATGTCGTAGCTGGACGGGAACGGCGTGGTGGCGTCCGGGCTGCCCGGCCACTCGCCGCCGACCGCCAGGTTGGCCAGCAGGTACATCGGCGCCTGCAGGTCGTCCGGCGTCTTGATGCTGCCCAGCGCGGTGCCGTCCAGGTAGAAGGTGATCGCGTCGGCGGTCCACGACGCGCCGTAGGTGTGGAAGCCGGCGGCCAGATCCGGCACGTCGGCGCGCACCACCTTCATGTTGTTGCGCACGCCGTCCTGCAGGACGTGCACGGTCGAGTTCAGGAAGTCGGTGTCGTGGCCGAGGATCTCCATGATGTCGATCTCGCCGGCGAAGCCGTAGTCCTGGCGCAGCATCCACAGCGCCGGCCAGAAGCCCTGCCCCTCCGGCACCTGGGCCCGCATCTCGACATAGCCGTACTGGAACGAGAAGGACTTGTTGGTCGTCAGGATGCCCGAGGTGTAGTCCATGCCGCCCAGCGCCGGCTTCAGCGCCGCCGGCGTCTTTTCGGCGGTGATGGACAGGACGCCGTCCTCGATCGTGAACGGGTCGATGCCGGGGCGCACACCGTTGGGCGCGGTGTAGGCGGCGTCGGTGTAGAACTGCTTTTCGCCCAGCATGGCGTGGGTGCGCGTGCCGTCGTGGAAGCTCGTCTCCCACACCCCGGTGCCCGTCGCCTTGTTGTAGACGCTGAGGGAATTGAAGTCCTCGTTGAACACCAGGCTCATGCCGTCGTGCGGCGAGGCGGCGGGGGGCGCGCCGGCCATGCGGACCGGCGCCATGCCGAAGTCCTGCGCGATGAGCGTCGACGCGGCGACGTTCATCAGCACCACCGCCTGCCCGTTGCCGAGGTCGGCCACGGTGTTAGCGCCGCTCTGGTGCAGGATCACCGGCGACAGCGCGTTCGCGCCGCGGTCGCTCAACACGATGGTATCGCTGCCCTTGGTGAAGTCGGCGATGATCTTGGTGCCGGCCCCGGCGCGCACGACGAAGCTGTCCTTGCCGCCGCCGCCGATCAGCAGATCGTCGCCGCCCGCCCCGTCGAGGCGGTTGTCGCCGGTGCCGCCGACCATGCGGTTGCCGGCGTCGTTGCCGGTGCCGCCCGCGGTCCAGGTCGCCTGGATCACCAGGTTCTCGACATGCCCGGGCAGCGTGAAGCTGGCGGCGTTGAGCGCGACGGTATCGACGCCGCCGCCGGCCAGCTCGACGATCTGCTGGTTCGTGGCGTTCACCAGATACCAGTCATTGCCGGCGCCGCCGACCTGCTTGGTGTTGGCGGCGAGGCGGTCGGCGCCCGCCGTGCCGACGCTGGTGCCGTCGGCGGACTTGGCGATCCAGGTCCCATTCTGCGCGGTTTCCGGATAGAGGAGCGCGAGATCCGCCGCGGTCAGCGCGCCGATGGCCTTCTGGACCCCGGTGGATCCCGTCACGAGGGTGTGCTCGAAGGGGTTGGCGACCGCCGGGTCGGTGAGGGCCGCGGCGCTGAGAAGCGACGGCTCGACGTCTGCCGTCGTAAGGGCTTGATCGAAGAGATCCATGGTCCTGCCAAGACATGAGTGAATTTTGCGTATGAATGGCCGGATTCTGGTAAATGCGGCTTTAAAAATCGGCCGTGATCGTGAGTCAAAATGGAGTCAAGATGGAGTCTCGCAAAGAGACAATCCAGTCTTGCTCTATAGGCATGATGGAATTTTAAAATACAAAGCGGATTAACGCTCGTCGCGATCAAGGTCTTGGCTTGGAAAATCGCGGTTTGTCAGGCCGGCACCGGCCTCGGCTCCAGCGTAGGCGCGGGCCGGAGATCGCCCCCGTGCATCCCGGCGCCGGCGAAGTCGTCGGCGCGGTAGCCGAAGGGGCGCAGCGCGGCGTCGTAGCGGGCGGTCAGGTAGGCGATTTCCCGGTGCAGGTTGACGATCATGGCGTCGTCGCCCCACACCCGGTTCAGGAGCGGCTTGACCAGATAGCGGTTCGCCCGCCAGTTCTTCCGGCGCCAGCGGTCGTAGCCGAGGGTGGTAATGTCCTGGTGGCGCACCCGCGCCGCGTTCCAGAGCGCCTGGTAGGCGGCGTTGCCGTCCGCCTTGATCCGTTCCCGAACGGGTTCCGCGGGGATGGACAGGAAGTCCTGGATCCGTCCGACGTACGCCTCCGGCGCGAGGACGAAGGACTCGTACTGGAACACCATGCAATTCCTGAGCTTCTGAACATCCTCCATCAGCAGCGTGTGGCAGTGGATCCAGTGGTCCACCAGCATCGGCAGCGAGGTGTGGCTCCATTTCTGCGTGGCCAGGGCGTTCGCGAAGGGGTGGCGCAGGATGACGATGAAGCGGCTGTCCGGGAACAGCGCCTGGAGAAGGCGCGTCATCAGGACGTGCTGCGGCGTCTTCTCGATCAGGACGGGCTTGTCGAGGTCCCAGTGGCGGCTCCACTGGCCGAACAGGCGTTCCGCCACGTCCGGCCGGGCGAGCGGCGACTCCTCGGTGTGGCGGGCGTCGGGATGGAACCCGAACAGCCCCGGCCCGCCGAGGTCGAACGTCCGGGGATAGACGTCCTGCAGGTATTGCCCTTCGTCCTCGGGAAACCCCGTGTCGTGAAAGCCGGACACCATGGAGTGGCCGCGCAGGATGCGGTGGAGCACGGACGTGCCGCTCCGGTGCAGGCCGATCACGAACACCATCCTGTGCTGCGTCATGGTCGCCCCTCCCATCGATGCCGCTCTGGTGTAATGGCCGTTCAAAGCAACGGCGTTTCAAACGAGGTAGGCAAGTTGCCGTTGTTCAATACCGACCATGGTGAGCATAAGAATGGAGCCGTGCAAGAACTCGTTCGGGTAAATCACACCATGTCTATTGGCATTGCGGACATTCGGCGCAAGGCGTTGCTGATGGTGTCTCGGGTGGCGTACCGGCGGACGGTGCGGCTGGCGGCGCCGATGCCGCCGACGATTTCGCTGACGTTCGACGATTTCCCGAAGAACGCGGCGCTCCTGGCCGCGCCGCTGCTGGAGGCGGCGGGCGTGCGCGGCACCTTCTTCGCGTCGGTCGGGCTCGCCGGCCGCGACGCGGACGTCGGCCGGATCGCCAGCCGCGAGGACATCGTCGACCTCCGCCGCCGCGGGCACGAGATCGGCTGCCACAGCTTCTCCCATGTTTCGGCGGAGCGTGTCGGCGCGGCGGTCTACGCGCGCGAGATCCGCGCGAACCGGGAGGCCCTGTCGGACCTGCTGCCGGGCGACCCGGTCCAGGCCTTCGCCTACCCCTACGGCAAGGTCACGCCGCGCGCCAAGGCCGCCGCCCTGGCGACGTACGCCTGCTGCCGCTCCATCCGGCCGGGGATCGAGGGGCGCGTCATCGACCTCGGCCTCCTGCACGGGAACATGCTCTACAGCGAGGGCATCGCCTTCCCGGCGATCCGCGACCTGATCCGGCGGTGCGGCAGCGAGGGCGGGTGGCTGACCTTCTTCACCCACGACGTCTCGCCGGCCCCCACCGAGTACGGCTGCACGCCGGCGTACCTCGCGGCCACCCTCGACGAGGCCGCCCGCGCCGGCTGCCGCATCCGGCCTCTTGGGCAGGTCGCCGCCGCGCTTCTGGGCGCTGCCGGGCGGGCGGGGTGAGCTACTCGTGCCGCAGCGCCGCGATGGGCTCCAGGTGGGCGGCGCGGGCGGCGGGGTAGAGGCCGAAGACGATCCCCAGGCAGCCCGAGAAGCCGACGGCGAGCAGGGCGGCGAGCGGGTCGATCCGCACCGGCCAGTCGGCGAGCGTGGCGATGAGCGTCGACACGGCGGCGCCCAGCCCGATGCCGGTGACGCCGCCGATCATGGCGAGGATGGTCGCCTCCATCAGGAACTGGTTGCGGATGTCGCCCGGCCGCGCCCCGACCGCTTGGCGCAGGCCGATTTCCCGCGTCCGCTCGGTCACCGACACCAGCATGATGTTCATGATGCTGATGCCCCCGACCACGAGCGAGACCAGGGCCACGGACGCGAACAGCAGGCCGAGCGAGCGCATGGCTTCCGCCTGGGCCGCCGCCGCCGCGGCCGGGTTGCGGACGATGAAGTCGTCGTCGGCCGGCGCGGCGATCCGGTGGCGCTGGCGCAGCAGGGTGGCAATCCCGCGCTCCACCTCCTCCAGCGCCGCGGCGTCGGGCGCCTTGACCAGAATGAAGCTGACCGACCGGCGGTTGGCCGCGTGCCCGCCGCCCAGCACGCGCGCCCGCGCGGTCGACAGCGGCATGAGGACCACGTCGTCCTGGTCGCGGCCGCTCCCCTCCTGGCCCTTGGGCGCGAGGACGCCGACCACCTCGCAGGGGACCCGGCCGATGCGGACGGTCCTGCCGATGGGGTCCACATCCTCGAACAGGCGCTTCGCCGTCGCCGCGCCGAGCAGGGCGACCTTGGCGCTCCGGGCGACATCCGCGGCGGTGATCGGGCGGCCCCGCGCGACCCGCCAGTCCCGCACGGCCAGATAGTCCGGCACGATGCCGCCGACCAGCGACGACCAGTTCCGGTTCGCATGCACCAGCTGCGCCTTGCCCGACACCGTCGGCGCGGCCGTCACCGGCAGGGCGTGGGCGATGGCCGCCGCGTCCTCCTCGGTGAGCGTGTGGCGGGTGCCGGCGCCGAGCCGGGCGCCGCCCGAGGTCTGGCTGCCCGGCAGCACCATCAGCAGGTTCGCCCCCAGGCTGCGAATCTGCTCGTCGATCCGGCCGCCGGCCCCGGCGGTGACGGCGACCATGGTGATGAGGGCGGCGACGCCGATCATGATCCCCAGCACGGTCAGCAGGCTGCGCATCGGCGTGGCGCAGAGCGCGCGCGAAGCGATGCGCAGGTTGACGCCGATCATGGGACGGGCTCCGGGCGGCGGGCGCCGCCGTCGGCGGCGGCCGTGCGCGCGTCGAGTGGCGAGCCGACGGCCTCCTCCGCCACGATCCGCCCATCGTGCATCGACACGATGCGCTGCGTGTGGCGCGCCACCGTGGCGTCGTGCGTCACCAGCACGATGCTGCGCCCGCGGCGGTTCAGCGCCTGCAGCAGCGCCAGGATCTCCAGGCCCGTGCGGGAATCCAGCGCGCCCGTCGGTTCGTCGGCCAGGATGAGCGACGGATCGTTGGCGATGGCGCGGGCGATGGCGACACGCTGCTGCTCGCCGCCGGACAGCTGGCCGGGCGCGTGCCGGGCGCGGGCGGCCAGGCCCACCTCGGCCAGCGCCTCGGCCGCCCGCCGGCGCCGCTCGGCCAAGCCCACCCGCGCATAGATCAGCGGCAGCTCCACGTTCTCCAGCGCGGTGCTGCGCGCCAGCAGGTTGAAGCTCTGGAAGACGAAGCCGATGGAGGCGCTGCGCAGCGCCGCCCGGGCCGAGCGGCTCAGCCGGCCGACGTCCTCGCCGCCGAAGCGGTAGCGGCCGCCGTCGGGCTGGTCGAGCAGGCCGAGGATGTTGAGCAGCGTCGATTTTCCCGATCCCGACCGGCCGACGACGGCGACGAACTCCCCCGGCCGCACCGTGAGGTCCACGGCGTGGAGCGCGGCGACGGTGCGGCCGCCGACCCGATAGGTCCGCGTCACCCCCTGCACGTCGATGAGCGGCGGATGCATGCCCCGGCCTCCGCTGGGAATCCCGCTAGGAACCGATGAACCGCGCCCCGAGATAGCGTGCGAGGAACGGGCGCTCCTCGCTCGCGCGAACGCCGACGATGAGGGGCTGGCCTTCGGTCAGGTCCCCGGCGGTGAGTTCGCTGGCGCTGTCGCCGCCGCTGCCGATGGACACCGCGACCGGCCGGGGCCGGCCGTCGGCCTCCAGCGTCCAGACGACCCGCCCGCCGACCGGCGGTCCGGTGGCGCCGCCGAACTCGGGCGGCGGCTGGAAGCGCAGGGCCGCGTTGGGAACCAGCAGGGCGTCGGGCGCCTCATCGACGACGATCTCGACGTCGGCCGTCATGCCGGGCAGCAGCCGCTGGTCGGGGTTCTCGGCGCCGATCAGCACGCGGTAGGTGACGACGTTCTGCGTCACCTCCGGCGACTTGCGGATCTGCCGGACCCGTCCCGCGAAGGCGTGGCCGGGGAAGGCGTCCACCGTGAACCGCGCCCGCTGGCCCACGCGGATCCGGCCGATGTCGGCCTCGTCGATCTTCGCGTGGACCTCCATCTCGCGCAGGTCGCGCGCGATGGTGAACAGCGTCGGGGCCTGCAGGCTGGCGGCGACGGTCTGTCCGCGATCCACGTCGCGCGCCACGACGATGCCGTCCACCGGCGAGCGGATCTCCGTCCGTTCCAGCATCAGCTCGGCCTGCCGCAGGGCGGCCGTGCGCTGCTCGATCAGCGCGTGCGCGTTCTCCAGCTCGGCCTGCGCCATCCGCACGTCGGCGTGCGCGGCGGCGATCAGCGTGGCGTTGATGGCCTGGCGCGCCCGCGCCGCCGCCGAGGCGCTGCGCGCCATGGCGAGGCGGGCGGTGGCGGCATCGTGTTCGCGGTGCGAGACCTCGCCGCGCACGAACAGCGCCCGCTTGCGCTCGTAGTCGCGCGCCGCCTCGGTCTCGGCGGCCTCGGCCTGGGCGCGTTCGGCATCGACCAGGGCGGTCGTCGCCTCGGCGCTGCGCAGGTTGGCGTGCTCGCGCTCCAGCGATGCCGCGCGGATGCGCACCAGCGTCTGCGCGTACGCCAGCGCGGCCCTGGCCTCGGCAAGCTCCGCCTCGTGCATGGCCGGGTCGAGCACGGCGACGATCTGGCCACGCGCGACCGGCTCGTTGAAATCGGCGTACAGCTCCGCCACCTGGCCGGAAAGCTGGGTGCCGACCTTGACCGTCCCGGTCGCCTCGATGGTGCCGGTCGCCGTGGTGGTTTCGGTGATGGGGCCGCGCAGGACCGGCAGGGTGTCGAACCGCGGGGCGGCCGGTTCCGCCCCGGCGCTCCAGTCGCCGTTGCCGATCCAGGCGCCCGCGGCCAGGGTGACGGCGATGAATGTCGCAGCCCCCGGAATGAACATGCCGGTCATGTGGGCCATCCCCGCTGTTTTCCGTACCGCATAAGTCCCAAACAGCGTCGCGCGGATCGCGGGCGCGACGCAAATTTCCGCTACTTCGGCAAAGGTGCTTTCAACGCCGCGTCAACGCGGCGGTCACGGGATGGCGGTGGGGGCGCCGCCGTTCTTGTTCTCCTCCAGCTCTTCCTTGACGCAGGCGCGCAGGTCTCTGACGTTGTCGTTCTCCTTGAAGCGGCGGGCGTCGATCAGCTGCTTGAGATTGTCGAAACGCCGGCGGTCGATGTTCTCGTTCACCTCGCCGCGCTTGGTGTCGTCCTCGTCGATGAACTTCTGGACGAAGTTGCACGCGTCACGTCCCGCGTGGGCCGGCTGCGGCATCGCCACCATGGCGACGCCAAGAGCCGCGGTCGCAAGAACTCCGAGCTTTTTCATGTATTTCCTCCATCTAGATAGAGATGCTTGGATTGCCTGAAGCAGCATTTCTCAAGTCGGTTCAGCCGAACATCTGCTTTTATAAAAGGCTGCCCGACTTTTTGTGTTGACGATCACATGGACTCGGAGGGGTGGCAAAGGAGATTCTGTATGTATGCTGTTATTCAGCGATGCCTGATCGCGTCCAATAATGCGCGCGCAGAGGTTTCCGGTCATGCGCTTTGACCGGGCGGCGTCACGGATTGAGCGGCGCGCGCCTCGGGGTGCCGCCGCGGACGATCCGCCGGACCGCGTCGCGCGCGCCGGCGGCGTCGGTCAGCCAGAGCACGGCCGCGAAGCCCAGCACGCCGGCTGCCAGGTGCGCGGCGAGCGCGAGCGGCGCCGTGCCGTCGCGCACGGGCCACAGGCACAGCGCGAGCACCGCGCACGCGGCCCCGACGCGGGACAGGTCGGCGAGCGGCACGGGCACCGGCAGCAGCCTTCGGCCGACCATCAGCGATCCGGCCAGCAGGACGGCGTAGGAGGCGACCGTGGCCACGGCCGCGCCGACCAGCCCGAACCACGGCGTAACGGCGGCGACCAGGGCGATGTTGACGGCGGCGGCGCCGGCCAGAACGCCGGTCTGACGCAGCGGCCTCTTGGTCAGCGAGAAGGCGAACGCCACGTAGAAGGACTGGAGGCCGTGCAGCAGCGTGCCGAACGCGATCCACGGCAGCAGGACGGTGGCGGCCGGGCGAAACTCCGGCCCGAAGAACACCGACGCGACCAGCGGGGAGAGCACCATGAACAGCGTGGTCGCCGGCAGGGCCACGATCATCAGCAGCTGACCCACCCGCACCAGAACCGGCTGCGCCGCTTCCCAGCCGCCGCCGGCATAGGCCCGGATCAGCAGCGGCGCGCCCGCGAGGTTCACCATCATCATCGTCATGTGCAGCGTCCGCTGCGCCAGGTCATAGGGGGCCGAGTACAGCCCGGCGTCGGCGCTGCCCAGCACGCCGAGGATGATGTAGCGGTCGGCCGCGTGCAGCACCGACGCGAAGGCGCCGGAGACGGCGAAGGGAATGCCGTAGTGGGCGAGTTGCCGGACGAGGCCGCGGTCCACCGCCTGCCGGCGGAGGTGCCGCCGCATCGGCACCAGGATGAGCAGCGCCGGAATCAGGTTGCCGACGACAGCCCCTGCCACGACACCGGCGGCCCCGAAGCCGAACCAGGCCAGACAGCCGCCCAGCGCGGCCATCACCGCGTTCCGGATCAGCACGTTCAGCACGTAGAGCCGCGGCCGCAGGCGGGCGGAATGGACGCCGTTGCCGACCTCGACGAGGCTGTAGACGAAGAAGTAGGCGGCCGCGAGGCCGACGAGGTCTCCCCCCACCGCCCCCGTGCCCGCCACCAGCAGCACCAGCGCGCCGGCCACCAGGATCAATCCCGCGGTGACGGCCATGGCCAGGAAGATGCTGGACAGCACGGTGTCCTCGTTCTCGGGCCGCTCCGGCAGGAAGCGGATGACCGAGATGCGCAGCCAGTTGGTCAGGCAGGCATGGAGAACCGTGACCGTGGTGAGCGTCACGGCCAGGATGCCGTATTCGGCCGGGGACAGCAGGCGGGTGTAGACGCTGACCGCCACCAGCGCAATCAAGGCCGCGCCGAAGCGGCCCGCGAAGTAGATCAAGCTGGCACCCAGCATCTTCTTTTCCCAAGATCGCCATTGATTCGCCAAATCCATACAAAGCCGATGCGGATGCAGGTATTTGCGCAGAATGGATTTTCGGTCCTATGGATTTGGCTGATCCAGTATGCGAGCATGGGACTGTCTGGTCTATATTCGACGTGACGAGACCCGGCTGCGCAAATGGACGACCCCCGACGTGCGGAGACGAATCGCAGAGGCGGCGCGGCCGTCCGCTATTTCGGGGAGACCGCCCGGGTGACGCGTCCATCGGGGGCGTCTCCGAATGCGCCGCTTCCCAGCGCGTCCCCGGGTCGGCGTCACTGACCGGACTGGGAGGCACCCGAACGGAGGCATGCGATGTCCACAGCCAAGGTCGCCGTCTGCACGGTCACGTTCCGCCGGCCGGACGGGCTGCGCAGACTGCTGGACGCCATCAACGGCCTGACCTTCTCCGCCCGGCCCGCCCCGGAGATCACGCTCGTGGTCGTGGACAACGACGCCGGGCGCCCGATGGAGCCCCTGGTCGCCGCCTTCCGGCGGGACTGCCGCTGGCCGGTGATCTACGGGTGCGAGCCCGTCGCCGGCGTGTCCAGCGCGCGCAACCACGCGCTCCGGCTGGTGCCGGCGGACAGCGACTTCATCGCCTTCATCGACGACGACGAGGTGCCGGAGCCGCAATGGCTCGATGAACTCCTCGCCACCGCCGGCCGCTTCGGCGTGGACATGGTCCAGGGGCCGGTCCGCCCGGTGTTCGAGCGGGAGCCGGCCGGCTGGATGACCGCCGGCCGCTTCTACGAGATCGGCCCCTTCGAGGACGGCGCGCCGGTGCGGTCGCTGGGGGCGGGGAACTGCCTGATCCGCGCGGCGGTGCCGCGGTCGCTCGGCCTGACCTTCGACATGCGCTTCAACCACATCGGCGGCGAGGACGAGGACTTCTTCGGCCGGGCCTTGCGCGCCGGCCACCGCGCCGCCGCATCCAGCCGGGCCGTCGTGCACGAAACCGTCCCGGCGAGCCGGATGCGCGTCGGCTGGCTGGTCCGGCGCTGGTTCCGCATGGGAAACACGCTGGCGGCCATCGACAGCCTCCGGCGGCCCTACCCGGCCCGCGCCCTGCGGGTCGCCAAGGGGGGAGCGCGCATCGCGCTCGGGCTTTTCCAGCTCGCGGCGATGCCGGTCACCGGAACGGCGGGCGCGGTGCGGGGGTTGTGCAACATCAGCTGGGGAGCCGGGTCGCTGGCCGGTCTCATCAACCTGCTGCACCGCGAGTACGACCCGGCGCGCGCGGCGAAGCGGACGATCCCGGCGGCCCGGTGAGCGGCGCTCAGGCCCGCCGCGACGCGGCGGGCGGCGCGAAGGAGATGCGCACCCGGCAGGCCAGGAACATGTAGACCGCGACGAACAGGACCCATTCCAGGTTGTTCCGCTCCAGGAAGCTCGCCTCCGTCACGTTCCGGGCCATGAACCCCAGCACGATGACCAGGGGCAGCGTGGCGAGGGCGTCGGCGCGCCATCGCAGGGCCAGGACGACGCTGCGCGCCAGCGCGGTGACCAGGAGCGCCGCGGCCAGCATGACGAGGAGCACGCCGCCCGCCAGCATCAGTTCGAGAAAGCCGTTGTGCGAATAGAACGGCAGGAAGCCCAGGCGGGCGACGAAGTGCCGGGACCAGCCCCTCTCCGGATTCCAGAACGCCTCGTACCCGAAGCCGGCCCACATCCGGTCGACGGCGTAGGGCCAGGCGGTTTCCCAGATCGGCAGGCGGCTGGACAGGGTGCTGTTGCGTCCCATCTTCTCGATGATCCGCTCCAGAACCTCCACGGTGATGACGTCCGCCGCGGCGGCGCCCGCCGCGGTGGCGGCGGTCAGCAGCAGCACGATGGTCGCGCCGGGGGCGCGCTGCATCATCCGCGCCGTGACGGCGAAGCCCACCACCCCGACGAAGACGAGCACCGCGGTCAGCGAGTGCGATCCGAACAGCAGCACCACGTTGACGACCATGCCGCCGGCGAGGAACAGCCGCAGCCACGGCGCCCGCCGCGCGTCCGTGAAGGCGTAGCCGCATAGGAAGGCGCCCAGCAGCGACATCGTGCCCAGCCCGTTCTTGTGGGCGTGCAGGCCGACCCAGGTTCCGGCCCACGGCCCGCTCTGGGCGATGCCGATCTGCGGCGCCGCCACGATGGCGAGGAAACTCAGCCCCGCGGACAGGGTGGACGCGATGGCGAGCAGCCGCACCGTCCGGCGCAGCGGCAGGCACAGGGCGAGGTGGACGCCGATCAGCGAGCTGCCCAGCAGCGCCACGGAGCGCTCCAGCGTTTCCCCGGGGTCGATGGACCACAGCGTGGACAGGAGCGGGAACGCCAGCGTCAGCACCAGCACCGGCGCGTAGCGGACCATCGCGATGAGGCTCTCCGTCTGGCGCAGCAGCAATCCGAGGAACAGCAGGTAGATCGCGAAGAACGCCAGCCGGACGCTCGGCGCGTTTTCCATTCCCCCGGTCAGCACCAGCGGAAGCAGTTTGGAGCCGAACACGAGCGCGCTGCCGATCACCACGGCGTCGATCAGGCGCTCGACCGGGAGCGCCAGTTTCGGCGCCACGTCGGACGGCTGCGGGAAACGGCCCGCGTCGGCGGCTTGGCTCAGCATGCGCAGGATCCACTCTTGCGGAAAGCCTCGGCGATGGCGAGGCGCGCCGGTTTCGGCTGCATGGCCTCGTCGTAGGGAAGCCCGCGGACCGGCAGCCCGTCGGCGCGCGGCCAGCGGTCGAGCCCGGTGTAGCGGTCGGACAGCCCCCAGGTCAGCACCCCCTTCACCGCGGGGTAGGACAGCATCACGTCCAGCAGCATCCGGTAGGACTCGGCCACCCGCCGGTCGCGGAGCGCGACGTCGCCCGGCAGCTTCTTGTCGGTCACGTCCAACTCGGTGACGACGACGCCGAGCCCCAGGGCCTGCAGGCTCTCGATGAACCAGCGCAGCGTCGCCTCGTCGAACTCGTCGGCGCGGGCTGCCCAGAAGTGGCTCTGGATCCCCACCTCGTGGATCGGCACGCCGCGGCCGACCAGCCGTTCCAGCAGGGCGACGGCGTCGCGGAAATGGCGGCGGTGGCGTTCGGTGCGGTAGGGGGCCGGGTTGGTGTTGCAGCACAGGCGCGCCTTGGGGTCGGCCTCGTGGGCGGCGGCGAACGCGGCCTCGATGTAGGACGGGCCGAGGGCCTTGAGGAACGGCGTGGCCTTCAGCCCGTCGGGGCGCTCGTGGTCAGGCTCGAACACCTCGTTCACCACGTCCCAGGAATGGATGCGCCCGGCGTAGTGCCCGGCAACGCCGCGGACGTGGCGTTCCAGCGCCGTGACGCCGCCGCGCGCCAGCGCGTCGGGCAGCCAGGGCGGCAGGTCCTTTTCCCAGACCAGCGTGTGGCCGCGCATCAGCATGCGGTGGCGTGCGGCGAAGTCGACGTAGCGGCCGGCCTTGTCGAAGTCGAAGCGGCCGGCCTCCGGCTCCAGGAAGCGCCACTTCATGGAATAGGTGCACACCAGCGCCCCGCACTCGCGCGCCACCAGCGCGGCGAAGGCCGTGTCGGTGAACAGCGAATCCTTGACCGAGCAGCCGAAATAGCGGTTCGAGCAGCCGGCCAGCCCGTGCAGCCCGGATCGGCCGGCGCACTCGTCCGCCATGGCTCCCCCCCGGCCGCCGGCCACGACCGCGAGGCCGGCGGCGGTCGCCGCGAGGAGGCTGCGGCGGGTCAGGGGGGAAGCCATGGCGGTCTCCTCAGGCCGTGGCGCTGTGCTTCAGGCCGATGTGCCGCTCGACGTGGCGGACCAGCAGATCGACGCAGGCGTCCACCGGCAGCGCCTGGGTGTCGATCACCAGCTCCGGCGCGTCCGGCGCCTCGTAGGGGGCCGAGATGCCGGTGAAGGACGGGATCTCGCCGGCCCGCGCGCGGCGGTACAGGCCCTTGGGGTCGCGGCTCTCGCACGTCGCCAGGTCGGCCTTCACGTGGATCTCGTGGAACGCCTTGCCGGCGGCCAGCCGCGCCCGCTCGCGGTCGGAGCGGTAGGGGCTGATGAGCGCGGTGATGACCACCGTGCCGGCCTCGGCGAACAGGGCGGCCAGCTCGCCGACGCGGCGGATGTTCTCGGCGCGGTCCTCGGGCGAGAAGCCGAGGTCGGCGCACAGGCCCTTGCGCACGTTGTCGCCGTCCAGCACGAAGACCTGATAGCCCTTGGCGAACAGCCGCTGCTCCAGCCGCATGGCGATGGTCGATTTGCCCGAGCCGGACAGGCCGGTGAACCACAGCACCGCCCCCCAGTGCCCGTTGCGCCACGCCCGCGACGCCGGGCTGGTCAGGTGGTCGACGGCGTAGACGTTGCTGGCCTTGGAGACGTAGAGGTGGCGCTGGTCCGGGTAACCCTCCATGGAGACGCTGCCGCCCGCCACCGTCTCGAACCCGTCGATCAGCACGAAGCGGCCGGTGGCCGGCAGGTCGGCGTGCTGGTCCACCGCCAGCATCTGGCGTGCCCGCAGGACGACCTCCGCCACCTCGTTCTGGCGGACCTCGTCGGTGGGGGCGCCGGCCAGCGTGTCGGTGTCGATCACCCGCTCCACCGCCTGCACCGCCACCACCGCCTCCGACGTGCCGAGGCGGCAGCGGTACTGGCTGCCCACCGTCAGCGGCTTGCGCCCCAGCCAGAACAGGTTGGCGCGGAAGACGTAGGTGAGCGCCGGGGCGTGCTCGGCGTGGCTGGCGACGTGGCCGCGCTCGACGTAGACCGGCGCGTCCAGCGTGATGCCGATGGACTGCCCGGCGCGCGCCTCGGCGGGCGGATCGGCGGCGTTCCACGCCTCGATGCTGCGCACGCAGGCCGTCTCGGTGCCGGGCGACAGGACCAGCCGGTCGCCGACGCGCAGCGCGCCGCTCTCCACCCGGCCGACCAGGATGCGGCGTTCGTCCACGCGGTAGACGTCCTGCACCACGAAGCGCAACGGCGCGGCGACCGGCGGGGCCGGCGGGACGAAGCGGTCCAGCGCCTCCAGCAGGGTCGGCCCCTCGTACCACGGCATCGACCGGCTGTAGTGGACGAGGTTGTCGCCGCCGCGCGCCGCGATCGGCACCACCGCCGCCGCCTCCAGCCCGAGGTCCCGCAGATAGTCCCGCACCTCCGCGCGCAGGGCGGCGTAGCGCTCCGCGTCGTAGTCGGCGAGGTCCATCTTGTTGATGGCGACGCACAGCTGCCGGATGCCCAGCAGGTGCAGCAGGCAGGCATGCCGCCGGGTCTGCTCCTGCACGCCCTCCAGCGCATCGACCACCAGCACCGCGGCCGCCGCGCGCGCGGCGCCCGACATCATGTTCTTCAGGAAGGCGCGGTGGCCCGGCGCGTCGATGACGACGTAGTCGCGCGCGGCGCTGCGGAAGCGGATCTGCGTGGCGTCGATGGTGATCGCCTGGTCGCGCTCCGCCTGGAAGCTGTCGAGCAGGAACGACCATTCCAGCGGCATGCCGCGCTTGTCGCAGATCGCCTGAAGCTCGGCCAGCTTCTCGGGGGGCAGGCTGTCGGTGTCGTGCAGCAGGCGGCCGATGATGGTGGACTTGCCGTGGTCCACATGGCCGACGATGACGATGTTCAGGGCTTGGCGCGGATCGGAAGCCGTCATGGGTCCTGTCTCCCCTCGCTCACATGTAGCCGTTGGCGCGCAGGCGCTCGAAGCTGTCCTCGCTGTCGTGGTCCATGACGCGGCCGGCGCGCTCGGGCGTGCGGGTGGCCGCCAGCTCGGCGATGATGTCGTCGATGGTGGCCGCCGTGCTGTCGATGGGCAGCGTGATGTTCTTCTCGCCCAGCGAGCGGTAGCGCTTGCCGTCCCGCGCGAAATAGGCGGGGACCACCGGGATGCCTTCCCGCCTCGTGTAGAGCCAGACGTCCAGCTCGGTCCAATGCAGCAGGGGGTGGATGCGCAGGTGCGCGCCGTCCGGCACCTCGGTCTTGTAGAAGTCCCAGAATTCCGGCGGCTGGTCGCGGAAGTTCCAGCTGCCGTCGAAGGAGCGCGGCGAGAACACCCGTTCCTTGGCGCGCATCGACTGCTCGTCGCGGCGGATGCCGGCGATGATGCCGCGGTAGCCGTCGCGCTGCACCAGGGCGCGCAGCCCCTCGGTCTTGCGGGCGGCGGCGCGGCTGGCCGGCGGCAGGGTGGGGTCCACCGCGTCCTCCGGCGGGCACTCTTCGATGCGCACATCCAGGTCCCAGTCCGCGGCGAGGCGGTCGCGGAAGGCGTAGACCTCGTCCAGCTCCATGCCGGTGTCGAGCTGCACGACGGGGAAGGGAACGCGGCCGTAGAACGCCTTGCGCGCCAGCCACAGCAGCACGTTGGAATCCTTGCCGATGGACCACAGCATGGCCAGCGGATCGACGCGGGCGTGCGCCTCGCGCAGGATGTAGATGGACTGCGCCTCGATGTCGTCGAGATGATCGGTCATGACGGTTCCCTTTCAGCTTCCATCAGCTTTCAGAAGCGTGCCGAAGGTGCGGTAGACGAGGTGGAGGTCGAGCCAGATCGACGTGTTGCGGACGTAGTAGACGTCGATGGCGAGGCGTTCCTGGAAGGTCGTCCGGGCGCGGCCGGAAACCTGCCACAGCCCGGTGATCCCCGGCTTGACGCGGCCGATGATGTCGCGTACCGGCACCATCTCGGGCAGTTCGCAGGGCATGTAGGCGCGCGGGCCGACGACGCTCATCTCGCCCTTCAGGACGTTGAGGAACTGCGGCAGCTCGTCCAGGCTGGTGCGGCGCAGGAAGCGGCCGACGCGGGTGACCCGCGGGTCGTCCTTCAGCTTGTGGAACGCCTCGTACTCCCGGCGCAGCCCGGCGTCGGCGGCCAGCAGCGCGCGCAGCCGCTCGTCGGCATCGACGTGCATGGTGCGGAACTTCAGCACGTCGAAGGTCCGGTCGCCGCCGGCCCAGCGCTTCTGCCGGAACAGCACCGGCCCCGGCGACTCCAGGCGGATCGCCAGCGCGACGAACCCTATCAGCGGCGCCGCCAGCGCCAGCGCCACGGCCGTGATGGCGAGGTCGAGCGCGCGCTTCTGCGCGTCGGCGAGGCGCCTGGGGGTCCGCCGCACCTCCAGCACCAGATGCCCGCCCAGGTCGTGCGGGACGGTGTTCAGCACGCTCATGCCGGTGCGCCCGGCCGGCAGCAGCACATGGTCGTAGGGCAGCGCGTCGAGCAGGTGGTTGATCTGCTCGTCGTCGGCGGCGTCCCGCACCACGAAGGCGGCGCAGGCCATGCGCTGGGCGCGGTCGCGGAAGGCCAGCGCGACGGACCCGAGCACCGGCACGCCGTCGATGTGCGTGTTGCCCTGGCGCGGGTCGTCGGACAGCACGCCGACCGGGCGGTAGCCGAACCGCGGCTCGGCGCGCAGGTTGCGGATCGCCGCCAGCGCGGCGGCGCCGGACCCGATGATCAGCGTCGGCCGGCCCCACAGCGGCAGGTGCGCCAGCGCGTGGCGCACCAGCGCGTCGCCGACGGCGACGATGGCGACCGCCGCCATCAGCAGCAGCGGCACGCCGTGCACGGTGAGCTGCCCGGCGGTGGTCACGATGTCCATGGTGATGGTGACGACCAGCGTCGCCGCGGCCAGGATGGCGTAGCGCCGCATCCGCTCCGGCCCGTGCAGGCCGTAGCCGGGATAGAGGCCGAGCATCAGCCCGAGCAGCGGCACCGCCATCAGCATGGGCAGCGGCTGCATGGGCAGCGGGACCGACATGGGCAGCGTGCTCAGCGCCATCAGGATCAGCACGTCGCTGAGGAACAGCAGCGGCGTCGGGTGCAGGGCCCAGCGCAGGACGGTCGCCAGTCCGCCCCGCGCCGGCGCGTCCGGCGATCGCGGCACCGACTGCACGCGCTGGGCGAAGAACGCCAGGACGAGGCACAGCAGGAAGGCCGGGATCCCCGCCGCGTAGCGGGCGAACAGCCGCCGCGGCTCGCGCCAGACGCGGAACAGCCACTCCAGCCCGACGGCGCGCAGCGGCGCCGGCGCCCGCGGGTGCCGGCCGGCGATGAAGTCGATGACGGCGCCGCCGTTGATCAGCAGCGCCTCGGCGCCGATGATCGGCCGCAGGCGCTGGCTGACGAGCTCCTGCCGCGGCATGCCCATGGCCAGCAGCACGATCTCCGGCCGGCAGGCGCGCACGCGGGCGGCGTACTCCTCCGCCGGGCGGAAGCCGTCCAGGGTGCCGATCACCCGGATGCCGCGCGCCGTCAGCCGCTTCGCCGCCAGCGACAGCCACGGTTCGGCGGTGCCGAGGATCAGCACGCGCCGGCCGCGCAGCGCGTCGAGCAGCGCGGGGATCAGGTCGGTGCCGTTCAGGTTGGCGCCCGGATCCCGGCCCAGCGCGCGCAACGCCAGCGCCGCGCCCGCCCCATCGCGCAGGAGGTGGTCGGACTCCAGCAGCGCCGCGTGGAAGTCCGGATCCCGCGCCGCCAGCGTCAGCGCGTGCTGGTTGACGAAGCTGACCACGCCGTGCACCGGCCGGCCGGCGCGCAGGGTGTCGATGAACGCCTGCGCGCTGTCGTAGGTGGACACCGCCGACAGCACGCCGGTGAAGCGGGCGACGGCGCCGGGGCTGCTTTCGCTGGGTGGGGCCGTGTCGATGGAAGGCCATGCGGCGGTCATGCTGGCGTCCTCTCGATGGTCGTCTCTCGATGATCGTCTTTTGATGTTTGCGGCGCGGTCAGGCGGTGCGCTTCTCGGCGTAGCAGCCGTAGTCGGAGCCGCGTTCGTAGTTGGCGTAGCGCTTGAGATCGACGCGGCTGAGCACCACGCCGTCGACGCTCATGTTGACGTCGGCCAGCCGGCGGACGGCGGAGACGACGGTCTCGCGCCGCGTCGAGGCCCAGGAGACCAGCAGCAGCGTCGTGTCCACCAGCCCGGCGAACATCCGCGCGTCGTTGACGGCGAGCACCGGCGGCACGTCGATCAGCACCACGTCGAAGCGCGTCGCCAGCAGGTCGAGCAGCGTCTTCATCCGCTGCGAGCCGAGCACCTCCATCGGGTCCTCGACCCGCGACCCGGCCGGCACGTAGCTGAGCGGGGTGCGGCTGTCGGCGCGCAGCAGGCTGTCCAGGTCGGCCTGCCCGGCGACGTAGTCGCTAACCCCCGGCGAGCGTGCACCGCCGAGCGCCGCGTGCAGACCGGCCCGCCGCAGGTCGCAGTCGACCACCACCACCTTGCGCTTGCCCCGCGCCAGCAGGCGGCCGAGCGACAGGGTCAGCGTCGTCTTGCCCTCCTGCGGCAGCGACGAGGTGACGAGGATCGTCGTGCCGTGCGCGCCCGGCCCGCCCTGCAGCAGGGTGGTGGACAGGCTGCGCAGGCTTTCGGTGAAGGCCGAGTGGGGCTCGTCGATCACCCGGTCGGTGACCGGCCGGCGGCGCTGGTAGCCGACCGTCGGCAGAAGTTCCAGCATCGGCCGCCCGGTGACGATTTCCGCCTCGTCGCGGGTGCGGATCGTGCTGTCCACGAAATCCATCACCAGAGCCAGCGAGATCCCGGCGAGCGTGGTGCCGAACAGGGCGACGATCAGCAGGGTCGAGCGGCCGGGCGGGTCCGCCTCCTCCGGCGTGCTGGCGTAGGAGATGACCTCGGCGTCGATGGGGGAGTCGCTGACGAACTCCGAGATTTCCTTGGAGCGCGCCAGGAAGGCCTGCAGCGTGGTGAGGCTGACGTCGGCGTCGCGCTGCAGCGCGCGGAGCTGGACCTCCTTCTCGTTCAGCGCGCCGGCGCGGTCGTACTGGCCGTTCAGGATGCCGGCCAGCGCCTTTTCCTGCTCGGCGGCGAGCGTCAGGCGGCTGCGCAGGTTGGCGACGATGCGGTCGACCTCGGCGCGCAGCGCCGCCTGCAACTCGTTCACCTGCGCGCGGGCGGTGATCACCTTCGGGTGCAGTTCGGCACCGCTGGCGCTGGCGTCGGCCAGCTGCTTGCGGGCCGCCGACAGGTCGCGCCGCAAGTTCTGCACCAGGGGGGAGTCGATGACCTCGCTGGCGGACTCGGCGCCGCCGGGGCGGCGCAGCTGCGCCTCGACCTGCTCCAGCCGGCTCATCGTCGTCCGGTTCTCGGCGCGGGCCTGGGCCATGCGCAGCATGACCTCGGTGATCTCCTGGGAGGCCAGCGGCCAGTTCTGACCCGACCCCAGGCTGGAGCCCTGGACCATCCCGGGGCCCTGCATCAGCCCGGCGGCGGAGCGGAACTCGACGACCGCACGGTCGCGCTTGTCCACCTCGGCGCGCAGCACGGTGATGCGGTCGTCCAGCCACTTGACGGTGTGTTCCATCATGGTGGCCTTGGTGTCGCGCAGGAACGCCAGGTACTCGTCGGCGATGGCGTTGGTGACCCGCGCCGCCAGCTCCGGGTCGCGGGCTTTGAAGCTCAGCCGCACCACCGGCGCCGGCGCCAGCTGGCGCACGCCCAGGCGGTTCTGCACCTCGTCGATCACCGCGTCCTCGACCGACACCGCGGGCGCCGGCTCCACCGCATCGACGGCGCCGGGGAAATAGGCGGCCAGCAGGGCCTGCGCCTCGCCCATCACTGTGCGCACATGGCCGCGGATGTCCAGCCAACTCTCCAGCAGGCTCGGCTCGGCCAGCGCCGTGTTGAGTTCCGGGTTGGCCGTCAGGTCGAGTTTCTGCACGACGCGGCCGATCACCTTGCGCGACCGCACGACCTCCACCTGCCCGGCGACCATCTCGTCGCTGGTCGGCAGGTCCTTCAGCCCGGCCTTGGAATCGAACATGTGCCGCTGCAGCGGGTCGAAGATGATGGACGCGCGCGCCGTGTATTCGGCCTTGACCAGCATGATCAGCGGCGCGGCGGCCAGCAGGCCGGCGGCGACGACGCCGACGATCAGGCCCCGGCGGCGCTTCAGGCGGCGGAGCGTGCCGATCAGGTCGATGGTCGCCGACGGCACCGGAGACTGGTCGAAGACGGGGGTCTGCGTGATGTGAAAGGCCATGGTCCCCTCCTCAGGGGCGCGCAAGCGCGCGGACGGTGGGAGCGGCGGCGCGTTCGGCCGCGCGGCGGAAGGTCGGCCAGGGCAGGTCCGGCCGCCGGAGCAGGGCGGCGAGCCGCAGGACCTCCTCGGCGAACTCGGCCTGCAGGCGCTCCACCGTCTGCGGCAGCATCGGCGGGACGACCTCCCGCAGGCTCTGCCGGTTGCGCTTCAGCAGCGCGTCGACCGGCCCGGCCCGCTTGACCGCGCCGACGGCGCCCTCCAGCCCGACGCGGCGCAGCGCGTCGCCCAGGCCGCGCAGGGTGCGGCCGAGCAGGCGGTTGCGCGGCATCACGCTCTCATGGCTGCGCGCGAACAGGCGGGCGGAGCGGTGCGCGGCGGAGACGCCCAGGAAATCGTAGAGGCGCATGGCCTCGCGCGCCGGGTTCTCCTGCACCTCCTCGGCCAGCATCACCAGGATCCGGTCGCGCGGGAAGGCCGCCAGCCAGGCCGACAGGTGCGTCGCGTACAGCGACTGGTGCCGGTACATGGGGTTGTTCCGCAGGCCGGCCTCGAAGGACAGGTCGCTGCCGCGGAAATGGCCCTTGCGCACCTCGTGCAGGTGGTTGGAGAAGGCGCGCTCGACCGGGTCGCGCAGGGCCAGCACGATGCGCAGGTCGGGCATCCAGTCCCGCGCCCGGCGCGGCGCCTCGGGGTGCCAGAAATAGCCGGGGGAAATCTCGCCGACGGCGGTCGCTCCGCCCGCACCCTCGAAGTGCCGCCCGTACCACTGGAACCCGTAATGGTAGTGGTTGCAGAAGAAATCGAGTTCCTTGGGCTCGCTGACGAACACTTCGGGATGGTCGGCCAGCACGTCGTGGATCCACGAGGACGCGCATTTCTGCGCTCCTATCCCCAAAAAAGTCGGCCTCCGCATAACGCTACCCCCGCCACTGTTTTGATTGGCCCGGCCTTGATCGGGCTTCGATCCGAATTCCTGCTTGTCCGATAGAAATGAACGCCAATAAGATGTCGATCTCCGATGATCAGATCTCTTCGGCTTTCTGTTCGGAACCTTATCGGTTTTGTTTTTATGCTGCACCATAATAGAAGGGGTAGCCCCATGGGCGTCTATTATTAATGTGATCCGATTGTTATCAACGAATATTCAGATCGGAGAAGTATGATTTACCGATCTTCTTCTGAATGGCGCCGCCTGAGGCGGGCATAGCAAACGGCCGGCCCTTCAGGAAGGGCCGGCCGTTTGTCGGTGCCGTCGTCGTGTGGAGAGCGGCGTGACTCAGCCCACCACGGCCGGGCGGCGCAGGTGGCCACCCCGCACCGTGTCGGAGGGATTGGAAATGGTCACCCGCAGCGGCAGCACGCGCTCGGGCTGGTGCAGCGCGGTGGCCAAGGTGCAGTTGTCGAGCACGTCGGCGATCGCGTCGCGGACCTGCAGCATGATGGCGCGGGTCCGGCAGGCGAACGTGTCGGTGCAGTCGTCGCACGGCACGAACTGGGTGCGGCTGGCGCAACGGATCGGCGCCAGCGGACCGTCGAGGACGCGCACGATGTCACCGACGGAGATCTCCTCCGGCGCCCGCGCCAGCCGGTAGCCGCCGAGCTTGCCGCGCCGACTGCTCAGCAGCCCTTCGTTGCGCAGGTCGACGAGGATCGCCTCGAGGAACTTGCGCGGTATGCTTTCGCGTTGGGCGATGTCGGAGATCAGCAGGTATTGGTTCGCGTGCGCCGGTTCCGCCAGCATCATCATCGCACGCAAGGCATACTTGGATTTGTTGGAAAGCATGTCTGCGGTCCCTTCATTATCGTTGTCCGCTCCCAGCGGCCACGAGGCACCCCGGGTGAGCGTCGCCGCCCTCCGCCGCCGGTGCTTCCTCCCAGGATCGTCTTGTTGGGCCTGTCTTCACGAGGCCGAATCGGCACCCATCCCCTTTGTGGCGCCATCGAAGTCAGTCATGGCGAATGCCTCCGGTCGTCTATGTTCCGGTTGTTCATGTGTCATTGCGACCCAATTCGCTACCGCTCGGGTCGTACATTGTTCGGAATATGAATTTTGCGTCGATATCGTTTCTGTTTCCTGCCCAGGCTGTAAATTGGTAATTCGGCCAGTGCACTTTCGACCAGTGCTGCACTGCGGCGCGGGCATCCTCACCGGCCCGCGGCCGGTCGCGCGAAGCTTTGGATTTCAATGGGTTCCGCATCGGGCAGCAGCGCCAGCGGCCGTCCGGCGCCGTCCTTGGCGAACGCGGCGCCGCGGGCGATGCGTACCGCCACCGGGGAGCCCGCCTGCAGCACCAGCCCCTCCAGCCGCTCGTGCGGGACGAGCGCCTCCAGCCGGTGCCCGGCGACGCGCACGGTGACCCGCGCCGCCGCGCCCACGCCGTGCACGGTCAGCACGCGGGCCGGCGCCGGGTCGTCGGCGGGGGCGGGCTGCAGCTCGATGTCGTGCGGGCGGACATACAGCGTCGCCGGGCCGTGCAGCCCGTCGATCCGGCCGAGGCAGCGCCCGGCGCCCGACCCGGTCCCGGCGATGTGCAGGCGCCCGTGCTCGGCCACCGCCTCGAGATGGTTCACGTCGCCCAGGAAGTCGTAGACGAAGGCGGAGGCCGGACGGTTGTACACCTCGGCGGCGGGGCCGACCTGCTCGATGCGGCCCTGGCTCATCACCACGACGCGGTCGGCCAGCTCCAGCGCCTCCTCCTGGTCATGGGTGACGAACAGGGAGGTGATGCGCATCTCCTCATGCAGGTGCCGCAGCCAGCGCCGCAGCTCCTTGCGCACCTTGGCGTCGAGCGCGCCGAACGGCTCGTCCAGCAACAGCACCCGCGGCTCGATGGCGAGCGCCCTCGCCAGCGCCACGCGCTGCCGCTGCCCGCCCGAGAGCTGGTTGGGATAGCGGTCGGCCAGCCAGCCGAGCTGCACGAGGTCGAGCAGCCCCATGACGCGGGCGCGGATCTCGGCCGGCGGCGGCCGGCTGGCGCGCGGGCGGACCTTCAGGCCGAAGGCGACGTTGTCGAACACCGTCATGTGGCGGAACAGCGCGTAGTGCTGGAACACGAAGCCGACCCGGCGGTCCCGCGGGTGGCGGGCCAGCGCGTTCTCGCCGCCGAACAGGATGGTGCCGTGGTCCGGGTACTCCAGCCCGGCGATGATGCGCAGCAGCGTCGTCTTGCCCGATCCGGACGGCCCCAGCAGGGCGACCAGCTCGCCCTCGCCGACGCTGAGGTCGACGCCGTCGAGCGCCGTGTAGCTGCCGAACCGCTTGGTGATGGCGATGGCGTCGATGGACATGGTGCGCGCTCTCCTGTGCGGGGTCAGTGGCCGGCCTTGGCCGCCAGCTCGCCGGCGCAGCGCCATTCCAGGACGGTCTTGGCGGCGAGCGTGACGAGGGCGAGCGAGGCGAGGAGGGACGCCACCGCGAAGGCGGCGACCATGTTGTATTCGTTGTAGAGGATCTCGACGTGCAGCGGCATGGTGTTGGTCTCGCCCCGGATGTGGCCGGAGACGACGGACACCGCACCGAACTCGCCCATCGCGCGGGCGTTGCACAGCAGCACGCCGTACAGCAGGCCCCAGCGGACCTTCGGCAGGGTGACGTGCCAGAACGTCCGCCAGCCCGAGGCGCCCAGCGACACCGCGGCCTCCTCCTCCTCCGCGCCCTGCTCCTGCATCAGCGGGATCAGCTCGCGCGCGACGAAGGGGAAGGTGACGAAGATGGTCGCCAGCAGGATGCCGGGCAGCGCGAAGACGATCTGCACGTCGTGCTCGCGCAGCCAGGGGCCGAGCAGGCCCTGCGCGCCGAACAGCAGCACGAACACCATGCCGGAGATCACCGGCGACACCGAGAACGGCAGGTCGATCAGCGTCACCAGCAGGCTCTTGCCGGGAAACTCGAACCGCGCGATGCACCAGCTGGCGGCCAGGCCGAACGCCACGTTCAGCGGCACCGCGACGGCGGCGGTCAGCAGGGTCAGGCGCATGGCGGCGGCGGCGTCCGGCTCGGTCAGGGCCTCGATGTAGGCGCCGACGCCGCCGGCCAGCGCCTGGGTGAACACCGCCACCAGCGGCAGCAGCAGGAACACGCCGAGGTAGGCGAGCGCGACGCCGATCAGAAGGCGGCGCACCGCCGGCGGTTCGCCGAAGGCCGGGCGTGCGGCCGGGGGCGCGGCGGCGAGCGGGCCGCTCAGCAGCTCAGCGGTCATGGCGGGCCCTCATCCAGCGTTGCAGCAGGTTGATCGCGAGGAGCAGCAGGAACGACACGCCCAGCATGGCGGTGGCGATCACCGACGCGCCGACGTAGTCGAACTGCTCCAGCTTGATCATGATCAGCAGCGGTACGATCTCCGACACGCCCGGCAGGTTGCCGGCGATGAAGATGACCGAGCCGTACTCGCCCAGCCCGCGCGCCAGCGCCAGCGCGAAGCCGGTGGTCAGCGCCGGCAGGATCGCCGGCAGGATGACGCGGGCGAGGCACTGCACGCGCGCGGCGCCCAGCACGGTGGCGGCCTCCTCCTGCTCCGCCTCCAGGTCCTGCAGCACCGGCTGCACCGTGCGGACCACGAAGGGCAGGCCGATGAAGGCCAGCGCCACCGCGATGCCCAGCGGCGTGAACACCACCTTGATGCCGAGCGGGGCGAGCAGACCGCCGATCCAGCCGTTGGGCGCGTACAGCGCGGTGAGCGCGATGCCGGCCACGGCGGTCGGCAGGGCGAAGGGCAGGTCGACCAGCGCATCGACGAAGCGCTTGCCGGGAAACTCGTAGCGGACCAGCACCCAGGCCACCGCCAGCCCGAAGACCAGATTCAGCAGCGCGGCGGCGACGGCGGTGCCGAGGCTGACGCGGAAGGCGCTCAGCATGCGCGGCGAGGCGGCGATGTCCCAGAACGCGGTCCATCCCACGCCGCCGACCTTGATCGTCAGCGCCGCCAGCGGCAGCAGCACGATCAGCGACAGATAGCCGACGGTGATGCCCAGCGTCAGCCCGAAGCCGGGCAGAAGGGCGCGGTGCGCGGTGCGTGCGGTCATCATCGCACTCCTCACGCCCGCCGCGGCGTGCGGAAGAGGCTCGCCACGAACAGCGCCACCAGCCGCACCCGGAACAGGCTGTCGGGATAGCGCAGCGCACCGACCAGCAGGTACTGCGCGAAGCGCAGGGCCCGGCCGTTCAGGTACTCGCCGCGCGCGGCCGACCAGAAGCTGTCCATCTCCGCCCGGCGGCGACGGTCGCGCAACGCGGCCGGCGGGAAGCGCCGGGGCAGGTCGGGGGCCGCGAAGATGCGGTCGAGCGCGTCGTAGTTGGGGCGCAACGCCGAGCCGCGCAGGCGGCGGTTGGCGCCGGCCTCGCGCTGGCGGTAGCGCAGCACCGGCCCGCCGGGCACCACGGCGAAGTCGCCGCGCGCCGCCAGCCGGCACCAGAATTCCCAGTCCTCGCCCAGCGCCAGGTCGGTGCGGTAGCCGCCGACGGCGTGGGCGGCCCCGGTGCGGATGCAGATGGCGCCGCCGTTGACGATGAAGTTCTTGGCCAGCAGGTGCCACAGCGTGTCGCGGTCGGGCAGGCGCTTGAGCGCGGGCGGCGCCGCTTCGAAGGGGCTGCCGTCCTCGGCGATGCGGATGTGGTGCCCGAAGCAGGCGACCCGGTCGGGAGCGGACTCCAGCGCCGCCACCATGCGCTCCAGCGCGTCGGGCTCCAGCAGGTCGTCGCCGTCGAGGAAGACCACGTAGGGCGCCCGGCACTGGCTGAGGCCGAGGTTGCGGGCGCGCCCCACACCGGACGGCGATCCGGTCCGCAGGACGCGGACGCGCGGGTCGCCGCCGGCCGAGGCCGCGTCGGCGGTGCCGTCGCTTGAGGCGTCATCGACCAGGATGAACTCGACCGCGCGCAGGGTTTGGCCGAGCACGCTGGCGGCGGTCGGGCCGATGAAGCCGCGGACGTCGCGCGCGGCGGTCACCACGGACACGGTCGGGGGCGTTGCCGGCAGGGCCGGGCGCGGGCGGGACGGCGCGGCGACGGCCGCGGGGGCGCTGGTGGTCATGGCGGCCTCCTCAGGGGGCGGGCTCGTAGCCGGCGCGCCGCAGCGCATCGCCGGCGAGCGCCTGGAAGCGTGAAAGGCGGTGGGGCGGCCACGCCTTCCAGCGGCCGACCGGGGCGAAGTCGCGGGGCTTCTCGTGCGGCTGCCAGCGCGCTTCGCCCTGGGTGGCGACCGCCGAGGAGCCGCGCACCGGCAGGCTGGCCAGCCGGGCGAAGTCGTAGACCTCCGGGTCGAGGCGCGCGTGCCCGATCACCCGGCGCATCGCCGCGGCCGGGTTGCAGACGAGCTCCTCGTAATAGACGACGTGGGCGTTGGGCGTGGCGTTCGGGCCGCCGGGCTGGAAGGACAGGATGGCGTCGGTGCCGTGCCGCCACTCCGTCGCCATCTGGCGGAAGCTCTTGCCCAGCGGCCAGCGTTTGAAGGTGCGGAGGCTGGACTGGATGACGTCGCGGCCGTCGCGCAGGCACAGCAGCAGGATGTCGTCCGGGAACAGGTGGCGGAACAGGCCGATGTTCTGCACGTGCGGGCTCTTCAGCAGGATGCGCCGCACACCCGCTTCCGCCTGCATGGCCGCCAGCCAGCCGGACGCCACGTAGGCCAGCATGTCCCATGGCGTCATGACCTCGGCGTTGCGGTGGAAGGCGTAGGTGAACTCCGCCTGCGCCGCGGTGCAGGCGTCGGCGACGCGCAGCAGCGGGAACTCCCAGATGCGGCCGGGATAGGCGAAGACGTCCGGGTGCAGCTCCAGCATGTCGGCCAGATAGTTGGTTCCGGAGCGCGGCAGCACGCCGTGCACGAAGATCGCCGGCGGCGCGTCCGGCCCGCGGACGGCCCGCGCGATGCCGCTCAGCCGCCGGCCCACCGCCGGGTCGATGGGCGGCAGGAAGTCGTCGGAGGACGACACGGCCAGCCCGGTCAGCCGCCGCGCGTAGAGCGGGACGTCGCGCAACCGCGCAAAGCCCAGGGCGGATCGCAGCTCGGCAAGCATGGCGTTCTCCTCGTCAATCCGCCGCGTGGACGCATTCGCTCCACACCCGGCCGTTAAAGGTTTGTTCGGTGTCGACCTCGGCAGATAGGTCGCATGCGCAGCAAAGGTGAAAGGCTGCAAAATCTACAATTCCTATAGGCGATGCGTATTAAAGACGCTGATAAGAATGAATGCTGTTTTATGAAGTTTTCATATTCGAGAAAATGGTTGTCATAGAAATATTGACCGGGCAAATACGAAAAAGAATAGCGTTGCGCCGTGATGGGTATGTTTTTTCCACATTCCCTATCGGTGAATAATGAAAATCGCTCTGATTTTCTATATCGGAAAGTCGAGGCGGATCGTCGGGTGTATTGCGGCGCGCCAGAGTCGGCTCACGCCGGAAATGGCGCGAAAACCGGACGTGCGCGGACCGGGCTGGTCCACGCGCCGTGGCAGGCCGCTGCCGAAATCGTACTGGTATAAGCTTCCCCCTTCGGAGTACTGCCGAGAGCTTGCCTGTTTGTTATGGATTCTGGGAAATGTTTGCGGTAAGAGTTGCATTGCTTGCTTGGCGAAATATTCCTATCCTTAACCGCAATAAAATATACTTGGTATTTTATGCGTATCCAGGTGTGGCGCCCTTCGCCGGTGCCCGTGCCGTCATCGCCCTTTCCGTGGGGAAGAAGCATGGGTGGACCTTTGATGAGCAAGGCGATCATTGTTCTCGTTGAGCCGAAGGCGCTCGACCGCGAGTGTCTGCTGGAAACCTTCGGCCAGGACGACGCGCTGGCGTTTCATGCCGTGGCCGACCCGGCCGGGGTTGCGGACCTCGTCGCCACCGGCTGTCGCATCGACGCGGTCATCGTCAGCATCGGGGAACGGACGCTGCAATCCCGGCCGCTGGTGCGGCAACTGCTGCAGATCGGCACCACATGCCCGTGCGCCGCCTTGATGGTGCTGTCCGCTCGCGACGACATCGGGCAGGTTCTGAAGGCCCTGCAATTCGGCCTGCGCGGCTACCTGACCAAGAGCATGAGCCTCGAGATGATGCGGTGCGCGATCCGCTTTGTCTGCGCCGGCGGCACCTTCGTGCCCGCCTCGGCGCTGCAGGCCGCATACGAACGGGGTGGCACGGAGCGGTGCGTGCCCGGCGCGCGGCCGCCGGAGGCGCCGGACGAGCTGACTCCCCGTCAGGCAGAGGTGCTGCACTGGCTGCGGAAGGGGCTTGCCAACAAGGCCATCGCCTACCGGCTGCGCATCCGCGAAGGCACGGTGAAGGCGCATGTGCAGACCATCATGCGGAAGGTTGGCGCGGTGAACCGCACGCAGGTCGTGCACCTGACGAGCCACGGCGACACAGCCGGGCCGGTCCTCCTGGCCGAGGCGGCCGGCGCGATGCCCACGACGCACGCTGCGGGCCTGAAGTGACCCGCCGCAACGTTGCTGCATGTCACTGCTGGATAGTTGAGTTCAACAGGAGCTGAGAGCTCCCAAGGCTTACGCACAAGAGACCGTCGCAATCCTGGGGGGTCACGCCGCACGGCGGAAGGGTCGGCGGGCGTATGGCTCTGCGGCGGCGTGATCCGCGGCGAGTCTGCCGTTCATCACGGCGGTGCGGACCTTCAGCATCCGGTGAGCGCCACGTGGCGACCACCGCATTTGCTGGTTGGCACCCATGCGCCGGTGCAGCAGGCGCTAGACCGTGCTTTCGGTCGCCGCCGTGGAGATGGGCTCGCCTTGGCGCCGGGCCGCGGCGTAGTCGATGATCAGATCGGCCGGCACCGTCAACTCGTTGGCACCGCTCATGATGACGGGCGCAGTTGGACGAGGAATAATCTATGGGTGGGGTGATTACGCGGCCAGGGGCGCGCCGGCCAGTTCGACCCAAGCGGCGAAGGCTTGGGCTCAGAGTTTGTGAATTTTTAGCGGTTGCGGACCCGGCTTGGCTCTGATTCGCTGCCCCTGTTGGCGAGGAGGGCAGTGCGATGACGACGAACGGTCTGTTCGATGACCTCGGTGAGCAGGTCGCACCGGCGCGCCCAGTTCCTGGCGGAGCGGCCCGAGTGAGC
>Ga0196970_1000235_pt1 | contig 81601 bp, 67 predicted proteins | sample S1v_513CmetaG_FD_148672 | JGI IMG/M metagenome (GOLD analysis project Ga0196970, IMG submission 148672) | Soil microbial communities from Anza Borrego desert, Southern California, United States - S1+v_5-13C | ecosystem: Environmental > Terrestrial > Soil > Desert | place: USA: California...
GCCCTCGCCGACCGCTGCTGCGCGCTGGCCAATGACCCCGAGCGCCTCAAGGCCGTCACGTGGTTCCACTGGTGGCCACAATTCGCATGAAACCTACTCAATGGAACCCTTCAGGCGCCGGCGGTATAAGAGGTGCGCTCGCCGCATGCCCACAAGCAATTAATCACCCACAGGCAAACACAGATGAACGCAGGTGAATTCTAATCAGTATTTTTATCCGCGTTCATCTGTGTTCATCTTTGAAAATACAAATTAACGAGTCGAGAGGCTGGGGAGAAATCGACGCACCTTCTAATTTTTGCGTCTTAGGCCGACAGCTCAGAAGCTCATCTGCGCCTTTCCCAGTTGCAGGCGGCTGGCGAAGGTCACCGTCTGCATGCGACTGCAGCCCTTCATCTTCTGCAAGATCGCCGAAACGTGCGCCTTCGTTGTGGTCTCGGTAATGTTCGGCTTGCCGGTGCGCGGCGTTTTCGGCGCCCGCAGTTGCGGCACCGTCAGGTTCTTGTACTCCCGGGCAACCCCACCGGTCTTTGGGTCGATGGCGCGCAAGGTACCGATGTGGTCCTTGCAAAGAAGCTTGATGGTGAAGCCGGCGCCCAAACAGGCCGCCCCCTTCTTGTCGGTCCGTAAGGGGCGGAGCCGCCTCCCCACGGCGCTGGTGCTGAACGGGCCGATGCTGGGGGGCGCCGGCTTTCCTGGCAGCCGCCATCCACGGCTGCTCCCCGGCGCGCGGCATCGGGTCGAAGGTGGAAGCGATGGGGTAGAAAGCCCCTCTCCCGGGGCTCTCTCGGCGGCTCTGCGAGCCGCCTGACGCCGTCAGCGCCCGCTCCGCGGGCGCGAAAGGCGGGAGAGGGAGCAAGAGGGGTGTTCGACCAAAGCACCATGGATGCTGGGGCCTTTCCGTCCGTACGCTTACTGAACAAATCCGGGCCAACCGGGTTCTGCCACGCACGGCATCCGCACCTTAAGGGAGCCCCCCATGAAGACCTGGCGCAAACCCACGATCATTGAAATCGCGGTCGGTACCGAGATCAACGCCTACGCCTGCGCGGGCCTCTAAAGGTCCCGCGTCCCACGACGCAGCGGTCCTTCCGGCCTCCGGGCGGCCCGTTCAGGATTCTCGACCATGCACATCCTGGTTCTCGGTTCGGCGGCCGGGGGCGGCTTTCCGCAGTGGAACTGCAACTGCGAGGGCTGCCGCCGCGCGCGCTCCGGCGATCCCCTGGCGCGTCCGCGCACCCAGTCCTCCATCGCCGTCAGTAGCGGCGACGGCCGCTGGCTGCTGCTGAACGCCTCGCCCGACCTGCGGGCGCAGATCAACGGCACCCCGGCGCTGCACCCCAAGGACGGCGTCCGCTCCAGCCCGCTGGCCGCAGCGGTGCTGACCAACGCGGACATCGACCACGTCACCGGCCTGCTGTCCTTGCGCGAGATGCAGCCCTTCACGGTCTACGCGACGGCGCGCGTGCATCGCGTGCTGGCCGGCAACTCGGTGTTCCAGGTGCTGAACGCCGGCCTCGTCCCGCGCCGCCCCATGAGCCTGGGCGAGCCCTTCCGGCCCGAGACTGCCGACGGCACGCCGCTGGGGCTGGAGGTCGAGGCGTTCGCCGTGCCCGGCAAGGTGGCGCTGTACCTGGAGGACGAGGCGGCCTCCAACTTCGGCTCGGTGCCGGAGGACACGGTGGCGCTGCGCGTCGCCGACCCGAAGACGGGGGCCTACTTCTTCTACATCCCCGGCTGCGCGTCGCTGCCCGACTGGCTGGCGGAGCGGCTGCGCGGGGCGCCGCTGGTGCTGTTCGACGGTACCACCTGGACCGACGACGAGATGCAGCGCAGCGGCACCGGCACCAAGACCGCCGCCCGTATGGGCCACATGTGCATGTCCGGGCCGGCGGGCAGCATCGCCGCCTTCGAGGGCCTGGGGGTGGTGCGCAAGGTCTACATCCACATCAACAACACCAACCCGGTGCTGCTGGAGGACTCGCCCGAGCGGCGGTCCGCGGAGGCCGCGGGATGGGACATCGCCTTCGACGGCATGGAGCTGAACCTATGACCCGCCTTCTCTCCCGCGAGGAACTGGAACGAGATCTGCTGGCCATCGGGGAGCGCCAGTATCACGACCTGCACCCGTTCCACCAGCTGCTGCACGGCGGCAAGCTGAACAGGGGCCAGATCCAGGCCTGGGCGCTGAACCGCTTCTATTATCAGGTCAGCATCCCCATCAAGGACCTGACCATCATGTCGCGCATGGACGATTACGAGCTGCGCCGCAACTGGCTGCAGCGCGTGCTCGACCACGACGGCCTCGGCCCCGACGGGCAGGTGGAAGAAGGCAAGGTCGGCGGCATCGAGCGCTGGCTGCGCCTGACCGACGGCCTCGGCCTCGACCGCGCCTACGTGAAGTCGCTGGCGGGCATCCTGCCGGCGACGCGCTATGCGGTGGACGCCTACGTCACCTTCTGCTCCAGGAAATCCATCCTGGAGTGCGTCGCGTCCTCGCTGACCGAGCTGTTCGCGCCGGCCATCCACCGCGAGCGCATCGCCGGCTTCGAGCAGAACTACGACTTCGCCAACGACAGCACGCTGAGCTACTTCCGCAAACGGTTGGACCAGGCGCCGCGCGACGTGCGCTTCGGCCTGCAATACGTCCTCGACAACGCCCGCACGCCCGAGCAACAGCAGCAGGCGCTCGATGCCCTGCGCTTCAAGACGGAGCTATTGTGGGCGCAGCTCGACGCGCTGCACCACGCTTACGTCTCGCCGGGCCTGATCCCGCCCGGCGCCTTCGTGCCCGAGGACATGGAGCCGACGCGGTACGCGCGATGATCACGGAAGCGGACACGGCCCGCCTCGCCCCCGGCGTCCTGCTGCGCCACGACCGGACGCGCGACCAGTGGACCCTGCTGGATCCCGAGCGCGTCCTGGTCCTGGACGAGCTGGCGCTGGAAGTGGTGCGTGCCTGTGTTCAGTCCGGCAGCACCGTCGGCACCGGCATCGGCCGCTTGGCGGCCGACTTCCAGGCCTCCCGCACGGAGATTTCCGGCGACGTACTGGAGCTGTTGCAGGACATGCGCGAGCGGGGGTTCGTGGCAGCCGGATCCAGCGCCGCCTCCCCGGCAAGCAAGGATGTGGATACCGCAAGGGCGACACAACAACCGGAACAAGAAAATCAGACAAAACTACAAAACAAAAGACCCAAGGCATGATGCGCGAGTATCTACTCTCGATTTGATCCAGATCAAATCGAGAGTAGATGCCGCCTGCATGGTGGCACCTGCACGGGACAATCCTAAATCAACGCCATTCCGCTAGTTTCACACGAGGTGCATGACATCATGAAAGCAGGCTTTGGCGCGATCGGAGGGACCCCGTACGCGAACATCGGCCGTAGCGACGGAAGCAGCCCGATCAAACCGAGCGCCCACGTGAGGAATTTTGCGCTCTGGCCCCTCTCGCTGAGTTCAATGCCCCTCATGGTTCAATGCGTCGGCGCAACGGCCGTCGTTGCCGTCTTTATGGTAATGGGCTTGGTTTTCCAGAACGCAACGGGCACGGTCTCGCTTTTCGTGATCGCCCCGGCAGCACTTCTGTCCGCCTTCCTTTTCGAATGGAGAGCCGCTCTCTATTCCATAGCCCTGTGTGCGCTCTGTTCGATTTTTTTGTTCATAGAGCCCATTAACTCCCTGCAATTGGCGAACGCCGATGACCTTGCCAAGCTGATCGCGTTCCTTTTCGCCGGCTCCCTCGCGGTCCTGCTCTTCGATGAGCTGAAGAAGACGCTCGCCGAACTGCAGAGCCGCAAGGATGATCTGCGGGCCGCGTTCCAACGTCTGGAAGCCAGCGATGCGGAAAAGGACGTTCTGCTGCGGGAACTCACGCACCGGGTCAAGAACGACCTGCAGATGGTCGCCAGCCTGTTGCAGTTGCAAAGCCGAGGATGCGATGCAGACACGCAGGCAACCCTGCTTACCGCCAGCCAACGGATCATGGTTCTGGGCCGCATTCATACGCGGCTGACCCGCAGTCGGGAGCACGACACCGCGGTGAACATGCGCGAATTCCTGGAGGAACTCTGCCATGACCTGCACGCGTCGCTCGTCGGTGACGACCGCATCGGCGTTCGGCTCGAAGTGGAGGATACCGCGTGCGCCCTGCTGATCCCGCTCAGCCGTGCGGTGCCGGTCGGCCTCATCGTCAACGAGTTGCTGACCAACGCTTTGAAGTACGCCTTTCCGAACGGTCGCGACGGCAGGATCGTGGTTCGGCTTGGATGTACGGGCGACACCTGCCGTCTGGAGATCCGGGATGACGGTATCGGCTTGCAGGGCAAGTCCCCGAAGAGCACCAGCCTCGGAATGCGATTGGTGACGGCGCTGGTGGATCAGATCGGTGGAGACTTGCAGACGTCCACGGATGGCGGCGTGACGCATACGATCCACTTCCCGAGGACGCCATGAGCTCGGCATCGCGATGACGCAAACGAGGCAGCGGGCGTGCCGGAAAACAATTTCCGGCACACTGCGGTGCTCGCGGTGGCGCAGGGCGCCCGCCAGGGCGATCACGTCCAGACCGACCTCATGGTGCGGCAGATTATCGTACCGTACCGCATGCGCCGCCCGCACGCCGGGCAGGCGCGCCGTTGCGGCATCAAAGCTTGCTCGCATCGGCTCAGAACCCGGCAAACCCACCGTGCCATGGCCGCTTCCCTGACCCTCTCCGGCTCAGAGCTCAACAGCCAGCGCGGCTTACCGGCTTAGAAAAAAAACGCCCCCCGCGGGGGCAGGAGGCGTCGAGGGCGGGTATTGGTCGCACCGCCCGAAGGCGATGCCGCAACGGGCGAACCCGTTCCATCCCTTATACTCCGTTCCACCCGCTAGCGCTATGGCAATACGATCATAGCGACCCCTCTGTTATCCGGGCTCGCGGCCCCGCCGGTACATGGTACTTTAGGGGCGCGCGGGCCCGGCGGCGGCACGCTGAGACGAAGGGATAAAGGGGACATGCCGAGCAGGCTCAGACTGCGCATCGTGCACGACCAAGGGGTGATCGGCCCCGGCAAGATCGCGTTGCTTCAGGCGATCCGCGACACCGGCTCGATCTCGGGCGCGGCGCGCACGCTCGACATGGCGTTCCGTCGGGCATGGTTCCTGATCGAGACGATGAACAAGATGTTCCACGAACCGCTGGTGCGCACCAGCGTCGGCGGCCGCGAGGGCGGCGGCGCCGAACTGACGCCGCTGGGCCAGGAACTCGTCGCACGCTACCACCAACTGGAAAAGGAGACCCGCGCCGCCGCCGCCCCGCATCTGGCCTGGCTCGACGGCATTCTCCTTTCGTCGGATCCGGACGATCCGGCCGCCTGACTCCCACAAAGGTCGAATTGGGTCCGCACGGCCACGGCCGCTAAGGTCCGCTCCGCACACCGCGTGGAGGAGGATCGTTCGACGAAGACATTTCCCTGGAGTGTGGCGCTCGCCGTCCTGATCATGGCGCCGACGGCGCTGCCGGTGTCGCCACGGCCGACGACCGCACGAATCTCATCGCGTACTTGAAGGGGATGAAGTAAATCGGCGGTGCCGGTGCGAGTGGCGGACGAGGGTCACTCCGGCAGCGTCTCATCCCCTGGGCCGAGGGGGCGCTGCATCAGCACGCTGTCGACCCAGCGGCCGTGTTTGAAGCCGATGGACGGCAGCAGGCCGGCGTGCCGGAAGCCCAAGGCCGCGTGCAGACCGATGGAGCCAGCGTTGCCGCTGTCGCCGATCACCGCGATCAGTTGCCGGCAGCCCAGCCGCTCGCACTCCGCGACGAGGCGGGTCAGCAGCGCTCGGCCGACACCGCGCCCCTCCAGGCCCGGCCCGACATAGACCGAATCCTCCAGCGTGTAGCGGTAGGCCGAACGCGTCCGGTACGGCCCGGCATAGGCGTAGCCCACCACGGCGCCGTCCAGCTCCGCCACCAGGTACGGCAACCCGCGCGCCAGCACTGACGCGCGCCGCTCCGCCAGTTCGGCGACGCCCGGCGGAATCTCCTCGAACGAGGCCAGCCCGTGCAGCACGTGATGGGCGTAGATGGCCTGGATGGCGTTCATGTCCTGCAGGCACGACAGGCGCACGACGATGTCCGGCATTCGGGTCTCCTTGGCGGTTTTCCGGTAATTGTGGCCGAGGCTCGGTGATGGGCAAACGTGCTTTTACGCGTCATCTGCCGCGACGTGGGAGGCGGCGAGTACCGCATCGGCATGGGCGGCCGGCAGGGCGATCCAGAAGGTGGAGCCGACGCCCTCCTCGCTCACGACGCCGACCTCGCCGCCCATGGCCTCGACCAGGCGGCGTGTGATCGCTAGACCGATTCCGGTACCCTCGATGGCGCCGCCCCCGGCGTCCAAGCGATTAAAGGGCTGGAACAGCTCCTCCATGCGTCCGGCAGGGATGCCGCGGCCGGTGTCGGCGACCAGCACGCGCGGCCGCGCCGGGTCGGACGCGTCGACCGACACCGTTACGCGCCCACCCGGCCGATTGTACTTCACGGCGTTGGACAGCAGGTTGACCAGCGCCTGCCGGATACGCCGGGCGTCGCCCAGCACCGCCGGGGCCGTGCCGCCGGTCTCGTCGTGGATGGCGATACCGGCGGCATCAGCGGCCGGGCCGACGATATCGACCGCCTCCTCCACCAGGGTGCCGAGCCCCACCGCACCGGCCGCCAGCTCGACCCGTCCGGCCTCGATCTTGGCGAGATCCAGCACCTCCTCGATCAGCGACAGAAGGTGCTCCCCCGCCTTGAGGATGAGGCGGACATAGTCCGCCTGCCGGCTCGACAGGCTGGAAGCACCCAGTTCCAAAAGCTGCGTGAAGCCCAGAATGGCGTTGAGCGGCGTGCGCAGCTCGTGACTCATGCTGGACAGGAACTCCGACTTGGCGCGGTTGGCGGACTCCGCCTGCTCCTTGGCGGCGATCAACTGGCGCTCGATGGCCTTGAGCGCCAGTTCGGTCCGCTTGCGCTCGGCCAGCTCGCCGGCCAGCTCGGCAGTGCGCAGCGAAACGCGCTCCTCCAGCTCCTCGTTCAGGCGGCGCAACGCGCTCTCGGCCTGGGTACGGGTGGCGACCTCCTGGCGCAGCGTGCCGATCATGTCGCGCAGCCGCACGGTCATCTCGTTGAAGGCGCGCGCCAGGTCGCCGATCTCGTCGTTGCCGCGGGCCTCGGCCTGCCGGGTCAGGTCTCCGGCGGAGATGGCCTGCGCTGTCTCCACCAGCAAGCGCAGCGGCCGGGTGATGCGGCGGCGCGCCCGGCGCACCAGCACCGTGGCGACGACGATGCCGCCCAGCAGCAGCAGCGCTATCACCCCCAGCACGCGCAGCGCCGGCCCCAGTGCCTCCAGAGCCGGCACCTCCACCACGATGGTGAGCGGTTGCACCCCGACCGCGCCCACCACGGAGGCGCGCACCATCCAGCCGCCGCTCAGCCCGCGCACCAGCCCCGACGCCAGCGGCAGCGCTACGGTCCGCCCACTCAGCACCAGTGACGGGCTGCGGTGGGCGATCAACCGGCCGGAGGCATCGACCACATAGGTCTCCAGCCCCTGCGCCGCCCAGGCTTGGCCGACCACATGCCAGATCGGCTTGATGCGCAGGCGGCCGACCAGCGCGCCGTTCACCGTGTGCCGATCGGGGGTAAAGGCCGGCACGGCGACCAGCATGGACGGCTCGCCGGTCACCGGGTCGAACTCGGCCGGACCGTAGGCGGTGCTGCCGGTGGCGAGCGCCTGGGCGACCGGTACCGCCTTAAGGTCGCGCAGGTCGGCGCTGGTGACCACGGCGTCATACTCCACGCGTGCCGTCTCGACCCCGTGCCCGTCCACCAGCGACACCGATGAGAAGCGGTGCGCCTCGGCGATCAGCGCATCCAGCCGCAGCTGCAGCGGCAGACCGGCCAAGCCATAGCCCTGCACCTCCGCCAGCGTTGCGCGCATCGACGCCTCGGTCTCGCGAAACAGCCCGGTGACCTCAAGCGCAACGCGGCGCGCCACCTCCTCCTGCCGGGTCACGGCATCGTCGACGCGCATGGCGGCGCTGAAGGGCAGCAGGAACAACGACAGCAGCAGCAGCGGCCCGACCGCCAGCCCGAAGAAGGCGGCGATCAGTCGGCGGCGAATGCTACGTCGGGGACCCGGTGCGGTGATAGCCGTCATCGCGCCACCACATGCGCCTGCCGCAGAATCGCCGGCGGGATCTCCAGGCCGATGCGCCGCGCCGTGTCCAGGTTGATGGACAGCGAGAATTCCGCCATCTCCACGGGGATTTCGGCCGGTGGCACGCCGGACAGCACCAGCAGGCCCTGGTGTGCCGCCTGCTCCCCCACTTCGCGCAGGTCGAAGCCGTAGGACATCAGGGCCCCCTGCTCCACACCCGTGCGGTGCGGCATGGACAGCGCGATGCCCCGCCCGATGGCGAATTCGGCCAGCTCGTGAGCGTGGGAGGCGATTTCCGGGTCGGCCGGCACGAGAATGGCGCGCGTGCCTTCCGGCAGGTGCGGAAGCGCCGCCTTCAAGCCCTCCCAGCCGTCCACCGGATCGAAAACGACCGAAAGCCCGAGCGTGCGTGCCGCCGTCTCCAGCACCGGCAGGCTGGCGAGCGGGCTGGGATCGGTGCGGTTGTAGGGGACGTAGACGCCGCTCAACCCCGGCATCAGGCGCATAAGCCATTCGAGCCGGCGCGCCTCCTGCGTCCCGAAAGTCACCCCGGTGGCGCGCCCGCCGGGTTGGCGCAGGGTGTGCACGAGCCCGGTCTGCAAGGGGTTGCTGGCCGGTGCGAAGATCACCGGCACGTTGCGCTCCCGCCCGGCGTCGAGCGCCGCCGAGGCGGCCCGGGTGGTCAGCGCCAGGATCAGGTCGGGGCGCGCATCGACCAGCCGGCGCGCCTCGGCCGCAAGGGCATCGTCTCCGGATGCCACGCCGCGGAACAGGTAGGCGACTTCCACGCCGCCCAGGCGCTTCAACCCGGCGCGGAAGCCGTCATAGGCCGGCAGCGCCACCGCCGCGTTGCTCAGCACGCCGACAACCTGAACGCGCCCCGCCGCCTCAAGGCCGAGTGGGCGCGCGGAGAGCGCCGCGAGGGCGGCGAGCGCAAGGGCGAGGACCGCAAACTTCCACCACCGCATCGATGACTGCACTCTGCCCCGCCACGCCCCTCGATGAACGGACACCAACCCGGATGCGAGGTGCGACAGATACTAATTCGCGGTGCAGATCATCACAATGGCCCTATGCCGGCGCCGACGTTTATCATAACAGCCTAAACCTCCCCTCAGGCCGTCCCGCTCGGACCGCCGGCGGGACGGACGGAGCGGCAGAGACGCTTCAGAGCATCGATGGCGGCGGGCAGCAGGGTCTCCGGCACGTCGAAGGTGGCGCTGTCCACCCAGCGGCCGTCGGAACCGGTCAGGCTGACGTCCAGCGAACCAGGGGTCCAGCGCACCTCGGCATCCAGCAGGCCGTCGCTCACCTCCGCCCGCGCCACGTCGATGAAGCGCTGGAGGTCCTCCAGGTCGGCACCCTCCTCCCACGGCTCCTCGGCGACGAACTCCAGGAGGTCGGTCAGCCCGCCCACCGGCCGGCAGCGGGATATCCGCGAGTCCGCCCGCGTGACGGCGGCGGAGAAGTCCTCAACGGCGGCGCCGATGCGCTCGACCTCCTCTTCGTTCTCCTCGTCGTCCCAGTCCTCGTCCTCTGCGGCCTCGCGCAGCACCTCGTCGAACAAGCCCACGAAGGCGAGCAGGCGCGGTCCCTCGTCGGTCTCGGCGGTGACCTCCTGGTCGACGGCGAAGCGCACGGCGTCATCGAAGGATACGAGCATGCGGCGCAGCAGTGCCCGGCGGTCCGTCGCCTCGAGGTAGGAGAGCTGTTCGGGGTCGAACCACACCGGCAGCAGGCGGACGTGCTCCTCCGGCTTCAGCAGGTCGACGGAGGTGAAGGCCTCCTCGATGGCGAGCGCCGGGGGCGGGGTATGGGCGTCGCCGTCCACCTCGGCGACGAACCAGTACAGACTGGTGGAGACGCGCTCGCCGTCCTCGCCGACGCGCTCGACGATCTCGGCCAGCGTCTCGACGTCGTCCATGAAGGGCATGTGCTCGCCCTCGTGCAGCTTGGACAGCGTTGCCTCGATCACCGCCTGCCGGCCACTGTCCAGCACCTCGTCCAGCAATTCGTCGAAGCGGGGATCCTCGGCCCGCCAGAAGCGCGCCAGCCGGTCGGCCAGCGTGCCTTCGAAACGGTCGTTCCCCTGTCCGTCGTCCCTCGTGCCCACGCGCCGTCTCCAGTAGCTTTCCCTGCGGCGGGGGATCTTAGGGACCCCATCCCCGCCCGTCCAGCACCCCCGTGCGAAAACTGCCCTTCCGGGGAGGGGCTATACCCAGCGAACCGATTACGGAAGGATAAGGAGCGATCACCCCCGACGACGGCGGCCGCCGAGGTCCACGAGGTCCATGCGGCCCATGCGGCGCAAGGAAACCTCCAGCCGGGCCTCGGCGTCGCGGATCTCCTGGAGCGCACTGTTGATGTAGGTGATGTGGCGCTCCGCCGCGTCGCGCGCCCGCTCGGGGTCGCCGGCCGTCACCGCCTCGTAGACCGCCTTGTGCTGGTCGATCAGCAGGTCACGCACGCCCTTGCGCTCGTACAGCTTGTTGCGGTTGTAGAAGATGTCGTTGCGCAGCAGGTCCGACAGGCTGCGCATGATGTGCAGCATGACGACGTTGTGCGTCGCCTCGTAGATGGCGAGGTGGAAGTCGGCGTCGGCGTCCGCCTCCTCGCTCGGGTCGTCCTTGCCGTGCGACGCCTCCATGCGATCATAGCAGGCCTTGATGGCCGCACGGTCCACCTCGGTGGCGCGGAGCGCGGCGTAGTAGGCTGCCGAGCCCTCGACGGTGCTGCGGAACTCCAGGTAGTCGAAGGTCGCCTCCGGGTTCTCGCGCAGCAGCCGGGTCAGCGGGTCCCGGAAGGTCGCCCCCAGCGTCTCCGCCACATACGCGGCGCCGGTGTGGTCGGTCATCAACAGGCCGCGTTCCATCAGCTTGGCCAGCGCGTCGCGCAACGACGGGCGCGAGATATCGAGCTTGGTGGCCAGCTCGCGCTCCGGCAGCAGACGCTCACCCGGTCGCAGCGCGCCTTCGAGGATGAGGCGTTCCAGGTGCTCCGCGACGGTGTCGGCCAGTTTTGCAGGCTTGATCGACTCTGTCTTCATCGGCCTCAATCCACCTTTCAAGCCCTTACCGTCTATAGGCTTTTTACCAATCCGTCGACTCCACTGTCCACCCATATGGTGTTGGTCAAATTATTTTACCATTGCGCATCGCGGTCCAATTGATTATCCGTGTGCCGAGCTTTGGAGCACACACCGACCAATCGGGCAACCGGCGGGCAACAAAATTGCCGGACCTCGATGAAAAACGACCGCTTCAGGTGTGTGCCACCGCCGACATCGGCAGTCCAGGCTCGCCGCGCGGACGCGCGGATGTCCCGCCGCGGCGATGGCCGCATGGACGACTTTTGGAGGAAACTATGGCCTGGTCGCAGGTATACGACCCATTCAACAACATGTGGCTTTCGACGCTCATCGCGTCGCTGCCGGTTCTGGTGATGCTGGGCGGGCTCGGCATCTTCCACATGAAGGCGCACAAGGCGGCCCTGCTGGGCCTCGCCGTTGCGCTCGTCGCCGCAGTGCTGGCGTTCGGCATGCCGGCGGCGATGGCGGGCAAGACCGCGCTGTACGGTGCAGCCTACGGCCTGCTGCCGATCGGCTGGATCGTGCTGAACATCATCTTCCTCTACAACCTCACGGAGCAGCGCGGGCAATTCAAGATCCTGCAGGAGAGCATCACCGGCATCACCAACGACCGCCGGCTCCAGCTCCTGCTGATCGCCTTCTGCTTCGGCGCCTTCTTCGAGGGCGCGGCCGGCTTCGGCACCCCGGTCGCCGTGACCGGCGCCATGCTCATCGGCTTGGGCTTCTCACCGCTGGCCGCCTCGGGGCTGTCGCTGATCGCCAACACCGCCCCGGTTGCCTACGGCGCGCTGGGCACGCCGGTCATCGCGCTGGCCGCAGTGACGGGCCTGCCGCTGCTTGACCTGTCGGCGATGATCGGCCGCCAGTTGCCGTTCTTCTCGATCATCGTGCCGTTCTGGCTGATCATCGCCTTCGCCGGCTGGCGCGGTGCCATGCAGATCTGGCCGGCCATCCTGGTCGCCGGCGTGTCGTTCGCCATCCCGCAGTTCCTGGTGTCGAACTTCCATGGTCCATGGCTGGTGGACGTGGTCGCCGCCATCGTCTCGCTGGTCAGCGTCACACTGTTCCTCAAGGTCTGGCACCCGAAGACCATCTGGACCTCGACCGACGGCAGCGGGGCGGAAGCCCTAACGGTCGGCGTCGGCGCCGCGGTCAGCAACGCCGGCGCCTCGGCGCGCGGCGGCCACAGCTACACCGCCGCGGAGGTTCGCCGCGCGTGGATGCCGTGGGTCATCCTGTCGGTGCTGGTGTTCCTCTGGGGCGTGCCCGAGGTGAAGCTGTTCCTCGACAACCTGTCGGTCCTCAAGTTCCCCATCGACGGCCTGCACCAGATGATCATGCGCGTGCCGCCGGTGGTGCCGAAGGCGCACCCGGAGAGCGCCGTCTACGTGCTGAACTGGCTGTCGGCCACCGGCTCGGGCATCTTCATCGCCTCGATCGTCGCCGGCCTGGTCATGGGCTGCTCGGTGAAGGAGCTGGTGCAGACCTACGGCCGCACGCTGTGGATGATCCGCTACTCGCTGATCACCATCTCGGCCATGCTGGCGCTGGGCTTCACCACCCGCTACTCGGGCCTGGACACGACGCTCGGCTTGGCGTTCGCCAACACCGGCTTCCTGTACCCGTTCTTCGGCACGCTGCTCGGCTGGCTGGGCGTCGCGCTGACGGGTTCGGACACCGCCTCCAACGTGCTGTTCGGCAGCCTGCAGAAGGTCTCGTCCGAGCAGCTCGGCCTGCCCCCGACCCTGATGGCCGCGGCCAACAGCTCGGGCGGCGTCATGGGCAAGATGATCGACGCCCAAAGCATCGTCGTCGCCGCCGTCGCCACCAAGTGGCACGGCCACGAGGGCACGATCCTGCGCTACGTCTTCTGGCACTCCATCGCGCTGGCCTGCCTCATCGGCGTGCTGGTCATGCTGCAAGCCTACGTGGCGCCGTTCACGGCCATGGTCATCGGCCGCTAACCCGCTGACCCGCGCCTGCGCAAAAAGCGTCACAGCGGCGCAGGCGCGACCACTCCAGGACCGGTCGGGCACGACCCGGCCGGTCCCCCCTCTCCCTTTCCAGTTCGGGTCCGTCCGATGCTGCCCGCGCCCTACGACCGTTTGCATGCGGCCCTCCGGGAGTTCATCCCGTCCGAGCGCCTGATCATTGATCCCCTGCGCACGCTCGCCTACGGCACCGATGCCAGCTTCTACCGCCTGATCCCGAAGATCGTCGCCGTGGTGAACAGCGAGGACGAGGTGGCGCGCCTGCTGCACCACAGCCGGGCACTCGGCACCCCGGTCACCTTCCGCGCCGCCGGCACCAGCCTGTCGGGCCAGGCGGTCAGCGACAGCGTGCTCGTCCTCCTGGGCGACGGCTGGCGCGACTGCACGATCCCGCCGGGCGCGGAGACGGTCACCCTGCAGCCGGGCGTCATCGGCGCCGACGCCAACCGCAAGCTGGCGCCCTTCGGCCGCAAGATCGGCCCCGACCCGGCCTCCATCGCCACCGCCAAGATCGGCGGCATCGCCGCCAACAACGCCAGCGGCATGTGCTGCGGCACGGCGCAGAACAGCTATCGCACGCTGGCGTCCATGCGCCTGCTGCTGGCCGACGGCACGCTCCTGGACACCGGCGATCCGGCCAGCCGCGCCGCCTTCGCCAAGAGCCACGCCCCCCTTCTGGCGCGCCTGGCCGAACTGGCCGACGCCACACAGAACAACGTCGAACTAGCCGGGCGCATCCGCCGCAAGTTCGCCATCAAGAACACCACGGGCTACAGCCTGAACGCGCTGGTCGACTTCACCGACCCGTTCGAGATCCTCCAGCACCTGATGATCGGCTCGGAGGGGACGCTGGGCTTCATCTCCGAGATCACCTACCGGACCGTGCCCGAGCACGCCGACAAGGCGAGCGCCTTGCTGCTGTTCCCGGACATCGCCGAGGCCTGCCGTGCGGTGGCGCTCCTTAAGCCGACCCCGGTCGCCGCGGTCGAGCTGATGGACCGCGCCGCCTTGCATTCGGTCCAGGGCAAGCCGGGCATGCCCGCCGTGATCCGCAGTCTGGACGAGCGGGCCGCCGCCCTGCTGGTCGAGACCCGCTCGGAGAACGCGAGCGCGCTCCAGCACAACATCGCGGCCATCGTCGCGGCGCTGGAGGGCTGCAGCACGCTCCAGCCGGCATCCTTCAGCACCGACCCGGCGGAGTGCGAGAAGCTCTGGAAGATCCGCAAGGGCTTGTTCCCGGCGGTCGGCGCCGTGCGGCGCGCCGGCACCACGGTGATCATCGAGGACGTCGCCTTCCCCATCGAGCACCTGGCCGACGCCACGGTCGAGCTGCAGCACCTGTTCGAGCACTACGGCTACAACGAGGCCATCATCTTCGGCCACGCGCTGGAAGGAAACCTGCACTTCGTCTTCACGCAGGCCTTCGATACCGACGCCGAGGTGGACCGCTACCGCCGCTTCATGGACGCCGTGTGCGCCATGGTCGTCGGCACCTACGACGGCTCGCTGAAGGCCGAGCACGGGACGGGCCGCAACATGGCCCCCTTCGTCGAGATGGAGTGGGGCAGCCAGGCCTATGCGCTGATGCGCGAGATCAAGGATCTTCTTGACCCGCAGGGCCTGCTGAACCCCGGCGTCATCCTCAACGACGACGCCGAGGCGCACCTCAAGAACCTGAAGCCCATGCCAGCGGCCGACCCGCTGGTGGACAAGTGCATCGAGTGCGGCTTCTGCGAGCCGACCTGCCCGTCGCACAACTTCACGCTCAGCCCCCGCCAGCGCATCGTCGGCTGGCGCGAGATCGCCCGGCTGTCGGCGGCCGGTGGGGACCGCGCCCGACTGGCGGCGCTGTACGACGCCTACGACCACCAGGGCATCGACACCTGCGCCGCATGCGGGCTGTGCTCCACCGCCTGCCCCGTTGGCATCGAGACCGGCCTGCTGATCAAGGCGTTGCGCGGCCACCGCAAGGGCCCGGTGCAGCGCCGCATCGGCACCTACGTCGCCGACCACTACGGTGCAGTGCTGAGCACCGGACGCGTCGGCCTGAAGGTCGCCGACCTCGCCCGCCGGGTCATCGGTGCTGAAGGTGTGTCGGCGACCGCCGGGGCACTCCGCCGCCTGTCCGGCGAGCGCCTGCCGCACTTGCCCCGCTCGCTGCCGACGCCCGTCGATTTCGTGCCGGTCCCTATGTCCACCCCGAGTGAGGCGCCGGGCGTGGTCTACGTGCCGAGCTGCACCAGCCGCACCATGGGTCCGGCCGCCGACGACCCGGAGAACACGCCGCTGCCGCAGAAGGTCGAGGGCCTGCTGCGAAAGGCGGGCTTCCGCGTGATCTACCCCGAGGCGCTGTCCGGCCTGTGCTGCGGCATGCCGCTGGAAAGCAAGGGCCTCGCCAAGCAGGCGGACGCCAAGGCGGACGAGATGGTGGCAAGCATCCGGGCCGCCAGCGGCAACGGCGCCCTGCCGGTGGTCATCGACGCCAGCCCGTGTGCCTTCCGCCTGAAGCGGCACCTGACCGGCGACGGGCTGGAGGTGCTGGATTTGGTGGAGTTCATCCACGACCACCTTCTCGATCGGCTGGAGTTCGTCCGCCGAGCCGAACCGGCAGTGCTGCACCTCGCCTGCTCGCTCCGTCGCATGGGGCTGGAGGGCAAGCTGCAGGCGGTTGCCGCCAGGTGCGCCGAGCGCGTCGTGGTGCCCGACGGAGTCGGATGCTGCGGCTTCGCCGGCGACAAGGGCTTCACCCAGCCGGACCTGAACGCCCACGCGCTGCGCCACCTGAAGCAGGGCGTGCCGCAGGGCAGTGAAGCCGGCTATTCGACCAGCCGGACCTGCGAGATTGGTCTCGCCCATCATTCCGGCAAGCCGTACCGTTCCATCGTCTACCTCGTGGACGCCTGCACGCGGCCGAAGGCCGCCGAGACAAAAACCGCGTCCACCGCGGAACCTGCCTTCTGAGCAGGACAGGGAGAGAAAACGTCAATGCAGACCAAAGGGCCCGACAACGTCTATTTCTTCGGCACCTGCCTGGTGGACCTGTTCTATCCCCAGGCCGGCATGGCCGGCATGGAGCTGTTGAAGCGCGAAGGCATCCGCGTCGTCTTCCCGCAGGGGCAAAGCTGCTGCGGCCAGCCCGCCTACAACTCCGGCTACCGGGACGAGGCGCTGAAGGTCGCCCGCGCCCAGGTTGCGCTGTTCACCGAGGATTGGCCCATCGTCGTGCCCTCGGGCTCGTGCTCCGGCATGATAAAGACGCACTACCCCGACCTCTTCAAGGGTGAGCCGGACGAGGCGCAGGCCGTGGCCGTGGCCGGGCGCACGTACGAGCTGACCCAGTTCCTGGTGCACATCCTGAACGTGAAGCTGGAGGACAAGGGCGAACCGGTGAGGATCACCTGGCACGCGTCCTGCCACGCGCAGCGCGAGATGGGCGTGCTGGACGAGCCCAAGGCGCTGCTGCGCCAACTCGCCAACGTGGAACTGGTGGAGCTGAAGCGCGAGAAGGAGTGCTGCGGCTTCGGCGGCACCTTCGCGGTGCGCCATCCGGAGATCTCCGCCGCCATGGTCGAGGACAAGGTGGCGGACATCGAGGGCACCGGGGCCAAGGCGGTGGTATCCGGTGACTGCGGCTGCCTGATGAACATCAACGGCGCGCTCGACGCCGGCAGGAAGCCGGTCAAGGGCAAGCACATCGCCGAATTCCTGATGGAGCGCATCCATGGCTCCCACTGACGTCAATTTTGGCCGAGCCTCGCGCACGGCGCTGAAGGACCAGCAGCTCCGCGCCAACTTCCGCCGCGCCATGGACGGCCTGATGTCCAAGCGCGCGGTGCAGTTCGCCGATCCCAAGGAATGGCACGCCATGCGGGCGCTGGGCGCTTCGGTGCGGGTGCGGGCACTCTCCAAGCTGCCGGAACTGCTGGAACAGTTGGAAGCCAACTGCACCCGGAACGGCATCACGGTGCACTGGGCCTCCACCACCGACGAGGCCAACGCCATCGTCCTCAAGATCATGCAGGACGTGAACGCCAAGCTGGCGGTCAAGGGCAAGTCGATGGTCTCCGAGGAGATGCACCTCAACGCCTTCCTCGAGAAGCATGGCATCGAAAGCCTGGAGGCCGATCTCGGTGAATACATCGTCCAGCTCGACCACGAGATGCCCTCGCACATCATCATGCCAGCGATCCACAAGAACACGAAGCAGATCGCCCACCTGTTCCGCGAGAAGATCAAGGAGGCGGAATACACCGAGGACGTGGCGCAGTTGACCGATCTGGCGCGCCGCGTGTTGCGCAAGAAGTTCATGAACGCCGACGTCGGCATCTCCGGCGTCAACGCCGCGGTGGCGGAGACCGGTACGCTGTGCCTCGTCGAGAACGAGGGCAACGGGCGCATGGTGACCACCGTGCCGTCCGTGCACATCGCCGTCATGGGCCTGGAGAAGGTGGTCGAGAAGCTGGAGGACGTGCCGCCGGTGCTGAGCCTGCTCACTCGCTCGGCCACCGCGCAGCCGATCACCACCTACGTCAACATGATCACCAGCCCCCGCAAGGAGGGCGAGAAGGACGGCCCGCGGGAGATCCACCTGGTGATCCTCGACAACGGCCGGTCCAAGATCTACGCCGACGAGGAGCTGCGCCATACGCTGCGCTGCATCCGCTGCGGCGCCTGCATGAACCACTGCCCGGTCTACACCCGTGTGGGCGGCCACGCCTTCGAGGCGCCCTACCCCGGCCCCATCGGCTCGATCCTGGTGCCGCAGATGGAGGGGCTGGGCAAGCGGGGCGAGCTGCCGCACGCCTGCACCATGTGCAACGCCTGTGTCGAGATCTGCCCGGTCAAGATCCCCATCGTCGAGATCATGGGCCGCCTGCGCCAGGAGGCCGTGCACCCCGGCGATGCGGTGAAGGACGCCGGCGCCTGCGCGTCGATGGCCGAGGCGCTGATCTGGAAGGGCTGGGCCGTCATGAACTCCTCGCCGACCACCTACCGCTTCGCCACCACGATTGCGGCCAAGCTGGGCAACGCCGCTCCGGCGAGCCTGCCCTTGCTGAAGGAATGGACCAGCGTGCGTAGCAAGCCGCGCTTCGCCGGCCGCACACTGCACGACCTCGCTCGCGAGAAGGGGATTCCCGATGCCTGACGCCCGCGCCGCTATCCTGTCCCGCCTGCGCGCCAGCCGCGACGCGCACCCCATGGAAACGGTGGCGTCCGACTTCACGGTGCTAAAGGAAAAGCGCTGCTCCCCCGCCGAACGGCTGGAGCGCATCAAACAGATGATGGAGGCCGTCCACACGGAGTTCATCGATGCAAGCGATCAGGACTGGCCCACCGTCGTGCAGGCCTTCCTGGCGAAGGAGGGGGTGCGCACCTTGCTCTACGCCCCGGCCACCGAGGCAGGCGGCAGGCTCGCCTCCGGCTGGGGCGAGGGCGGGCCGGAGCTGGTGCGCTACGACCGCACCGTGGACGAGTTCAAGGAGGAGATGTTCACGGCCATCGATGCCGGCATCACCACCACCTTGGGCGCCATTGCCGACACCGGCAGCCTGGTGCTGTGGCCCAGCGCCGACGAGCCGCGCCTTCTGTCGCTCGTGCCGCACATGCATGTGGCGCTGCTCAAGGCGGACGCGCTGTACGACACCTTCTGGCAGGTGATGACCGAGAACCGCTGGGCGCAGGGCATGCCGACGAACGCGCTGCTGATCTCCGGGCCCAGCAAGACCGCCGACATCGAGCAGACCCTCGCCTACGGCGTCCACGGGCCCAAGCGGCTGGTGGTCGTGGTGATCAAGTAAAAATCCCCTCCCCCAGCCCCGCTGGGGGAGGGTGGCGCCGCAGGCGCCGGGTGGGGCAAGGTTTCCCTGGGAGACCTCGCCCCCACCCTGCCGCTTCGCGGGCCCCTCCCTCCCCCGGCGGAGCCGGGGGAGGGAAACAGCCGCACATTTCCGAAAGACGTCCGCCCCCTAGAGGAGCCACCGCCATGCACATGCCTGTTTTCCAGAAGCTTCTGGTCGCCAACCGCGGTGAGATCGCCATCCGGGTGCTGCGTGCCGCGACCGAGCTGGGCATCCCCACCGTGGCGGTATACTCGCGCGAGGACCGCTTCGCATTGCACCGCTTCAAGGCGGATGAGAGCTACCTGGTCGGCGAGGGCAAGGGGCCCATCGAGGCCTATCTCGACATCGACGCCATCATCGCCGTCGCCAAGCAGACCGGCGCGCAAGCCATCCATCCCGGCTATGGCTTCCTCTCGGAGAACCCCGCCTTCGCCGACGCCTGCCGCGACGCCGGTATCACCTTCATCGGCCCCGGTGCCGACACCATGCGCCTGCTCGGCAACAAGGTGGCCGCCCGCAACCTCGCCATCGCCGCCGGCGTGCCGGTGATGCCCGCCACCGGGGCGCTGCCCGACGACATGGCCGAAGTCGCCAAGCTCGCCGAAGGGATCGGCTATCCGCTGATGCTCAAGGCGAGCTGGGGCGGCGGTGGGCGCGGCATGCGCGTCATCGAGACGGCGAAGGACCTGCCCGACCTGGTCGCCGCCGCGAAGCGCGAGGCGCAGGCCGCCTTCGGCAACGGCGAGGTCTACCTGGAAAAGCTCGTCCGCCGCGCCCGCCACGTCGAGGTGCAGGTGCTGGGTGACGCCCACGGCAATCTCGTCCACCTGTTCGAGCGCGACTGCTCCGTACAGCGCCGCAACCAGAAGGTCGTCGAGCGCGCCCCCGCCGTCTACCTGACCTCCGACGAGCGCGCCGGCCTGTGCGACGCGGCCCTGAAGCTCGCCAAGGCGGCCGACTACCGCAACGCCGGCACGGTGGAGTTCCTGATGGACGCCGACACCGGCGCCTTCTACTTCATCGAGGTCAACCCGCGCATCCAGGTCGAGCACACCATCACCGAGGTGGTCACCGGCATCGACATCGTGAAGGCGCAGATCCGCATCGCCTCCGGCGCGAGGATCGGCACCGAGGAGAGCGGCGTCCCCGCCCAGTCGGACATTCGCCTGTCCGGCCACGCCATCCAGTGCCGCCTGACCACCGAGGACCCGGACAACAACTTCATCCCCGACTATGGCCGCATCACGGCGTATCGGGGCGCCAACGGCTTCGGCATCCGGCTGGACGGCGGCACCGCGTTCTCCGGCGCGCTTATCACCCGCCACTACGACAGCCTCTTGGAGAAAGTGGTCGCCTGGGCGCCGACGCCGGACGAGGCGATCGCCCGCATGGATCGCGCGTTGCGCGAGTTCCGCATCCGCGGCGTGGCGACCAACCTCGCCTTCCTGGAGGCGCTGATCGGCCACCCGGAATTCCGCGCCGCGACCTACACCACGCGATTCATCGACACCACGCCCGAGCTGTTCAAACGCGAGCCCCGGCGCGACCGAGCCACGCGCCTCTTGACCTTCCTGGCCGACGTGATGGTCAACGGCAATCCGGAACTCAAGGGCAAGTCTCTGCCCCGCCCGGCCGAGCCGAAGCCCCCTGTGCCCCCCATCGACGCGCCACCGCCGGGCCTGAAGCAGCGGCTGGAATTGGACGGTGCGGAGGCGGTGGCCAAATGGCTGCGCTCGCAGAGCAAGGTGCTGGTCACCGACACCTCGTTCCGCGACGCCCACCAATCGCTGCTGGCGACGCGCGTGCGCAGCCACGACCTGCTCGCCGTGGCGCCGGCCTACGCCCGGCTGCTGCCGCAACTGTTCTCGGTGGAGTGCTGGGGCGGCGCCACCTTCGACGTCGCCATGCGCTTCCTCAAGGAGGATCCGTGGGAGCGCCTCGCCGGCCTGCGCGCGGCGATGCCGAACTTGCTGCTGCAGATGCTGCTGCGCGCCTCCAACGCGGTGGGCTATGCCAACTATCCCGACAACGTGGTGCGCCACTTCGTGCAGCAGGCGGCGGGCAGCGTCGACGTATTCCGCGTCTTCGACAGCCTGAACTGGGTCGAGAACATGCGCGTCGCCATGGACGCGGTGCGCGAGACCGGCGCCATCTGCGAGGCGGCGATCTGCTACACCGGCGACCTCCTCGATCCCGACCGCGCCAAGTACGACCTGAAGTACTACGTCGGCCTCGCCAAGGAGCTGGAGGCGGCCGGCGCCCATATCCTGGGCATCAAGGACATGGCCGGCCTGTGCAAGCCGGCCGCCGCCGGGCACTTGGTGCGCACGCTGCGCCAGGAGGTCGGGCTGCCCATCCACTTCCACACGCACGACACCTCGGGCGCCAGCGCCGCCAGCGTGCTGGCCGCGGTGGAGGCCGGGGTGGACGTGGTGGACGCCGCCATGGACAGCCTGTCCGGCCAGACCTCGCAGCCGCCGCTGGGCTCCCTCGTCGCGGCGCTGACGCACACGTCGCGCGACACTGGGCTGGACGGCAAGGCAATCACCGCGCTGTCGCACTACTGGGAACAGGTGCGTCGCTGCTACGCGTCGTTCGAGAGCGACGTGCGCGCGGGCTCATCGGAGGTCTACCGGCACGAGATGCCCGGCGGCCAGTACACGAATCTGCGCGAGCAGGCCCGCTCGCTGGGCGTGGAGGAGCACTGGGACCAAGTCGTCGAGGCCTACGCCGCGGTGAACCGCATGTTCGGCGACATCGTCAAGGTCACCCCCACCTCCAAGGTGGTCGGCGACATGGCGCTGATGATGGTGACCAGCGGGTTGAGCGAAGCCGACGTGCTGGATCCGGCGAAGGAGATCGCCTTTCCGGAGTCCGTCGTCCAGCTCATGCGTGGCGAGCTGGGCCAGCCGCCGGGCGGCTTCCCCGAGGCCTTGCGGAAGAAGGTGCTGAAAGGCGAGGCGCCGCTCTCCGGCCGCCCCGGCGCGCTGATGCCGGCGGCCGACCTGGACGCCGAGCGTGCGGCGGTGGAACGCAAGGTCGGGCACCCGATCGACGACCGCCAGCTCGCCTCGTACCTGATGTACCCGAAGGTGTTCACCGACTTCGCCCAGCACCGCAAGGCGCACGGCGACGTCAGCGTGCTGCCGACGCCGGTGTTCTTCCACGGCCTTCAGCAGGGCGAGGAGGTGTCGCTGCACCTCGAACCCGGCAAGACGCTGATCGTGCGCTATCTCGCGACCGGCGAGGCGGACGAGAGCGGCCGGCGGGCGGTGTTCTTCGAGCTGAACGGCCAGCCGCGCACCATCAAGGTGACCGACCGCCAGGTCGCCCCTGCCCGCGCCGCGCACCCCAAGGCGGAGGATGGCAACGCCGCGCATGTGGGCGCGCCGATGCCGGGCCTGGTCACCGCGATCCTTGCGCGCCCCGGCCAGCGGGTCGAGGCCGGCGACGCGCTGGTGTCGCTGGAGGCCATGAAGATGGAGACCACGGTGCGCGCCGAGCGCGCCGGCGTGGTGGAGCGCATCGTCGCCGAGCAGGGGCGCAACGTCGAGACCAAGGATCTGCTGGTCGTCCTTTCCGATTGAGGAGACATCGCATGGCTGCCCGTCGCGTCACCTACCCGCCGGCCCGGCTGTACGAGGCCATCCTGCACCTGCGCCAGCTCGGCCATGTCGTGAGCTGCCACAACCGCCGGCGCCGGTTGCACCGGCTCGACGACGCGATCCTCACCGAGGATGCGCTGATGGAGCGCGCCATGGGCGCGTTCCGGCGCAAGCTCCACGACACGCCGCCTCCCTCGGATCGAGAGGGGCATTGAGCCGGAACGCCCCGCCAAGAGGGGCTCCGGTGCGCAACACCGGCAAGGGAGGAAACAACCATGGATGAAGAGATCGCCCTCGATGTGCCCTTCGCGCAAAAGCTCTGCGAGCGGATGGCGGCGGAGTTCGGACTGACCGTCTCGGTGATGGCGGAGCGCGGCGTCATCGTGGCGTCCAGCGCCCACCAGCGCATCGGCTCCACGCATGCCATCGCCGCCCGGATCATGGCCGGGGAGGCGGACGAGATCATCGTCACCCGCTGGCAGGCGATGGGCTCGAGGACCATGCGGCCAGGCTGCAACACGGCGCTGGAGTTCAAGGGCAAGCGCATCGCCAGCCTGGGCGTCGCCGGCAAGCCCGAGGTGGCGCGCCGCTTTGCCCACCTCTTCAAGTTCTGCGTGCTCTCGCTCATGGAGGCCCACATCGCCACCGTCGAGCACGAGCGCCGCGCCTCCGACGAGCGCCGCGCCGCGCGCTCGCACCTCGCCGAGGAGTTCGAGAGCGGCATCCGCGGTATCGTCCAGATCGTCTCGGACGCGGCCGCCAAGCTTCAGGACAGCGCCCATACGTTGTCCGGCATCGCCGAGCAGACCCGGCATCAGAGCGGCGCCGTTGCCGCGGCCACGTCGCAGACCGCCTCCAACGTGCACGCGGTGGCCGCCGCGTCGGAAGAGCTGTCGTCCTCCATCGGCGAGATCACGCGTCAGGTGACGGAGTCCTCGAAGATCTCCCGCGACGCCGTGGCGGTGGTGGAGTCCACCAACGCCACCGTCGAAAGCCTGGCCGCCGCCGCCCAGCGCATCGGCGACGTGGTCAAGCTGATCAACGACATTGCGTCCCAGACCAACCTGCTGGCCTTGAACGCCACCATTGAAGCCGCCCGCGCGGGCGAGGCGGGCAAAGGTTTCGTCGTCGTGGCCGGCGAAGTGAAGAGTCTCGCCACCCAGACCGCCAAGGCCACCGACGAGATCGCAACTCAAATCGCCGGCATCCAGGCCGCCACCACCGGGGCGGTGGATGCCATGAGGACGGTCGGCCGGACCGTGGCCCGCCTGGACGAGATCGCCGGCACCATCGCCGCGGCGGTCGAGCAGCAGGCCGCCGCCACCCGCGAGATCGGCCGCAACGTCAGCGACACGGCACGCGCGGTGCGCGAGGTGGAGAGCAGCATCGTCCAGGTGAACGAAGGTGCAGCCCGTTCCGAAGGCGCCACAGCCGAGATGCTGGACGCCGCCAGTCGCCTCGCCAGGGAGACCGCGCACCTCAACGCCGAGGTGGATGGTTTCATCGTGCGCGTCAGGGCGGGATGAGGTCACGGCTCCACGCCCTCCGAGTGCTCGTGGCCGGAGCGGTACTTGAACATGCCCTCGGCGGCGGCCAGCACCGCGCCGGTTTCGCGCAGCAGAACCTCGCCCGCGCAGGAGACGATCTTGCGCCCGCCGCCGCGCAGCGTTCCCCGCGCCACCAGCGTGCCGTGCCGCGCCTGCCCCAGGAAGCTGGTGGCCACAGACAACGTCACCACCCGCCGCACCCGCCCGGGCAGCGGGCAGTACGTCGCCGCGAAGCCCATGGCGGTGTCCAGGAGCGTCGTCAGCACGCCGCCGTGCACCACCCCGGCGCGGTTGAGATGGCGATGTTCGATGAGCAACTCCACCTCCGCCACGCCCTGCTCCCAGCGCGCCAGGCGGTAACCCAGCAGATCCTGGAAGCCGGACGGCGCTTCGTCTTCCAGCAGGTGGTCGAGGGGGAGATCGGGTTCGCGGGTCATTCCGCAGCCTCGTGCGCGAAGTAGAGGGCGTGCAGACGGTCCAGGTCCACCTGCTCGCCGCGCTCGGACAGCGCCACGCGGCCGGACTGCATGAGGTAGACGTGGTCGGCGATCTTCAGCGCACGGTTGGTGTTCTGCTCCACCAGCACGATGGTCAATCCCTGCTGCTTGAGGCGCGCCAGGATCCGGAAGATCTCGTCCACCACCACCGGCGCCAGACCGAGGGAGGGCTCGTCGATCAGGCAGACGCGCGGCTCCTCCATCAGGCCCCGGCCCATAGCGAGCATCTGCGCCTCGCCGCCGGACAATGTGCCGGCCAGTTGGCCCTGCCGCTCCTTCAAGCGGGGGAACATTTCGAAGACCATCTCCTTGTTGGCCTTCCAGTTCGCCCGGCACTTGGGCGGAAAGGCGCCCATCATCAGGTTGTCCTCCACCGACATGTCGGGGAAGATCATGCGCCCTTCCGGGATCATGACGAGACCCGAGGAGACGGTGTCCCAGGTCTTGCGGTCGCGCACGCTGACGCCGTCGACGCGGACGTCGCCGGCCTGCACCCGCACCAGCCCCATCAGCGCCCGCAGCAGCGTCGTCTTGCCCGCTCCGTTGGGGCCGACGATGACCGTCGTCTCGCCGGCATTCGCGGTCAGCGACACGTCCCACAGCACGTTGATGGCGCCGTAGCCGGCGCGCACCCGGTCCACTTCAAGCAACGGCTTCACCGGTGTAGCTCCTGATGACCTGAGGATCGCGGAACACCGCCTCGGGCGTGCCGTCGGCGATCAACTCGCCGAAGTTCAGCACCACCACGCGCGGGCACAGCGTCGAAATGGTCGGGATGTCGTGCTCGATCACGATCATCGCCAGCTTGAAGCGGTCGCGCACCTCGCCCAGCGTCTGCATGAAGGCGCGTTTGCCCGCCGTTTCCAGCCCGGCCAGCACCTCGTCGAGCAGCAGCAGGCTGGGGTCGGTCGCCAGCGCCTTGCCGACCTCCAGCGCCTTGTGCTCGGTCAGCGCCAGCTCGGTCACCGCGTCGCGGTCGGCCTTGTGGGCGAGCTTGAGGAGGTCGAGGATCTCGTCGATGCGGGACTCGTCCCGCCGGCCGGCGCCGAAGCGCTGCGCCACGATCAGGTTTTCGCGCACCGTGCACTGGTGCAGCGGCTGCGGGATCTGGAAGCTGCGGCCGATGCCCATGCGGGCGCGCTTGTACTCCGGCTCCTTCAAGAGCGGAATCCCTCGGAACGACAGGCGCCCGGCCACCGGGTGCACCACGCCGGAGATGACGTTGAACAGCGTCGTCTTGCCGGCCCCGTTGGGACCGACGAGGCCGACCGTCTCGCTCTCAGCTACGTTCATGGTGACGTTGCGCAGCGCGGTGACGCCGCCGAAGCTGACCTGAATGCCCTCAAGCGTGAGCATGCGCACCCCCTCCCTTGCGGCGGCGGATCAGCCCCGGCACCAGACCGCCGGGGCTCCACAGCACCATGCCGGCCATGAGGGCGCCCAGCACGAGCTGGTGCCCGTGCGGCAGGATCTCTTTGAACAGCAGCTGGTCGAACAGGTAGATGACCAGCGCTCCCAGCACCGGCCCCCACACGGTGCGGTAGCCGCCGAAGATCGCCGCAGCAATGGGCAGCACCGTCCAGGTGCCGGAGAACGCATAGTCCGGCTCCAGGAAGTTGATGAAGTGGGCGTTGAATGCCCCGACCACACCGGTGATGAAGGCGGAAACCACCAGCATCACGGCCTTGAGCTGGGTGCTCGGCACGCCGATGACACGGGTCGCCAGCTCGCTGTCGTGCATGGCCTTCAGCGCCAGGCCCCACGTTGAGCGGCGGATGGCGTCGTAGGCCAGCGCCGCCAGGATCACCACCGTCACGATGATGAAGTAGCCGCCCAGCTTGCCACCGAAATCGACACCCAGCACCGTGGGGAAGCGCGGGATGGAGAGTAGGCCGCCGGCTCCGCCGGTGATCCCCTCCATCTGCACCGACAGGATCTGGAAGATGTGCGCGTAGGCGAGGATGGCCAGCGCGAAGTACGGCCCCTTCAGGCGCAAGGCCGGCATGGTGGCGACGGAGGCGATGGCGGCGCCGATGCCGCCCATCAGCAGGCCGGCGAACACCGGGAACCCTGCCTTCATGGTCAGCACGGCCGACGTGTAGGAGCCGACTCCGAAGAACGCCGCGTGGCCGAAGCTGACCATGCCGCCGAGGTTGCCCAGCAGCGCCCAGGCCACCGCGATGCCGGCGATGGTCAGCGCCGCGACAATCAGGCCCAGGATGTAGTCGTTCGACTGAAAGGCCAGCGGCACCATGAGGTAGGCGGCGACCAGGATGGGGATGAGGATGCGCGGGTTCATCGGGAGAGCGCCTTCTTGCCGCCGAACAGGCCCGACGGGGCGACGAACAGCACGACGAGGAACAGCACCATGCCCGCCAGCTCCTGCAACGAGGCGGCCGCGAAGGTGACGGTGAAGGATTCGATGACGCCGATCATCACGGCGCCGATCAGCACGCCGGGGATTGAGCCCATGCCGGCCAGCACGGTGATGATGAAGGCCTTCACTGTGATGATGTGGCCCAGCGCCGGGAAGATCGTCTTGCCCGTGTAGATGGCGATGCCGGCGAAGGTGGACAGCGCGCCCGCCACCAGGAAGGACAGGATCTCGGTCTTGCGCGGATCGACGCCCATCAGCTTGGCGGCGTTGCGGTTCGAGGACAGCGCCCGCACCGCCCTGCCCTGCCAGGACCGGCTGAGCCAGAGGTGCACCGCCGCCATCAGCACCAAGCCGCCCACGAAGAACACTACTTCAGAGCGCATGGCGAACAAGGTGTCGGCGATCACCACGCTGTCCAGGAACCAGGCGTTGGTGGTGGAGTGGATGTCCGCCGCCCAGGTCATCAGGATGAGGTTGGTGAGGATGATGCCCAACCCGAAGGTGAGGATGAGGGAGTTGATCTCCCGGTCCTCCTCGATGCGGGCGAGCAGTGCGTAGACGATGGCGGAGCTGACGCACACCACCACCAGTGCCATGGGGATGCACAGCACGGGGTTCAGTCCGTACCGCGCCTCGGCCGCGTAGGCGACGTAGGCGGCGAGCAGCACCAGCTCGCCGTGCGCCAGGTTGATGACGCGCATGGTGCCGAACACCAGCGCCAGCCCCACCGCCACCGTCGCGTAATAGCCCCCGGCCAGCAGGCCGGAGAACAGTGCCTGGAGTGTGAGTTCGAACATGGACGATCCATGAGTATGGGCCCAAGTCCCTCCCCCAGCCCCGCTGGGGGAGGTTAGGAGGGGGCAAGGTCATCCCGAGAATCTTTGCCTCCGGTAACCGCGCCTAAACACGAAGCAACAAAGATATCCAAGAGTCACAAAGCCACTTCGACCAGCTCCGACTCTTTCCCGGCGTTCGAGCACGTGAACACTCACGTCTTTGTGAATCTTCTATATCTTTGTTGCTTCATGTTTAATCGAGCTTGGCGAATTCCGGATCCTCGGGGAAACCTTGCCCCCACCCAACCCTCCCCCAGCGGGGCTGGGGGAGGGCTTTATACGGCTCTCACCACGGCACGCCAGGGAACACCATCTTCCCGTTGGCGGCGTCGGCCGGCCAGACCAGCGCGACCTTGCCCTTCTGGTGCTGGCCCATGCGGTGGCTGAAGTGCGGATTGTCGCCCTTCTCGTTGAAGGTGACGCGACCGATCAGCGTCGGCTCGTCGGTCTTGCGCATCTCCTCGGCGATGCCGCCCTTCGCCAGAGTCCCGGCCTGGTCGGCGCGCAGGATCGCCTGGATCAGCAGCTTGGTCTGCACATAGCCGAACTGACCCAGATAGTCCGGGTCCTTGCCGAACAGCGTCTTGTAGGTGGCGGCGAATTCCTGCGCCTCGGGCGTGGTGAACTCCACCGGGTAGGGCAGCATGGAGGTGCCGTAGACGTTCTCCATGAGGTCCGGGAACTCCTTGGCCATCTGCGAGGTCGCCAGCGACCACACGCCGACCATCGCCTTGACGTCGGGCTTGAGCACCTTGGCGGCGCGCAGGATGCCGACATAGTCGTTCTCGTAGCCCACCATGGCGATGGCCTCGGGCCGGTCCTGCAGCTTGACCTTGTTGATCAGCGGCTTGAAGTCGCTGGTCGAGGCGTCGAACTCGTGCATGCCGACGGTGACGCCCTTGTCGACGAGCTGCTTCTGCACCGACTTGGCGAGGTTCGAGGTCGCCTCCTTGTTCAGATAGACCACCGAGACCTTCTTCACCTTCATGTCGGTCAGCAGGCCGATCATGGCGGTGGCGTAGCCTTCGGTGTTGTTGATGCGGAAGAAGGTCTTGTGGCCGCGCTCGGTCAGTTCCGGCGTGACGCCTCCCGAGGTGACGTAGACCAGCCCCGCCTTGTTCGCCGCTTCCGACGCCGGGCCGATGATGTTGGAGCCATAGCCGCCGGTCAGCGCCACCACGCCCATGCCGGCCAGCTTCTCCACCGCCGCGACCGCCTTGGCGGGCGAGGTCTCGTCGTCGATGGCTTCCAGCTTGAAGGTGTGTTGGCCCGCGTACTTCTTGTTCGCCATGTCGATGGCGACCGTGATTCCCTCGTGCATGCCCTGGCCGACGCGGGCCAGATTGCCGGACAGGGGCGACTGTTCGCCCAGCACGAAGTCCTTCGCCTGGGCGCCGGCCATGCCCAGCGCCAACGCCACGGCCGCGGTGGCGGCCAACCCGGTAAGCTTGCGGATCATCGTTCGTTTCCTCCCGTCTGTTCTTAAAACCCTCTCCCGAGAAGCTCCTCGGCCGCCTCCCTCAGCGAGCCCTTCTTCAGCTTCCCCGTCGGACTGGCGGGCAGAGCCGGCACCGCGACGATGCGCGCCGGACGCTTGTAGGGGGCGAGGCGTTCGGCCGCCCAGGCCTTCAGCTCCGCTTCCGGGGCCTGCTGCCCCGGCGCGAGCTGGACGAAGGCGACCACCTCCTCGTTGCCGGCCACCGGACGGCCGATCACCGCCGCCAGCGTCACCGCGGGGTGGCTGCACAGCACACCCTCCACCTCCTCCGGATACACGTTGAAGCCGGAGTGGATGATGATCTCGCGGATGCGGCCCAAGACGCTCAGGCAGCCGTCCGGCTCCTGCCGCGCCACATCGCCGGTCTTCAGCCAGCCGTCGGGGGTGAGCACCTCCGCCGTCAGGTCCGGGGCACGGTAGTAGCCCAGCATCACGTTGGGCGCCCTGACCCACAGCTCCCCGGTCTCGCCCGGCGGCACGTCCCGGTTCGAGGCCGGGTCGACGAAGCGCACGTCGACGCAGGGCAGCGGCGGGCCGATGGAGGTGTCGCTGCGCGGCGCGTCGATGCGCGTCTGCGTCACGGTGGGCGAGCACTCGGTAAGGCCGTAGCCGTTGTGCAGCACCAGCCCGAACGTCGCCTCCACGTCCTGCTTCAGCGACAGGTCCAGCACCGACCCGCCCGAGGACAGGTAGCGGAGCTTCGGCGCGTTCAGCGGTTTCCCCGTGGCACGGATGTGCTCCACCAGCTTGGCGTACATGGCCGGCACGCCCTGGAGCACGGTGACACCCTCCCCGGCCAGCGACGCCAGCACCGCCTTTGGATCGAAGCGCGGCACGGTGTGCAGGCAGCCGCCGGCGTACAGCGTGCCGAGGCACGTAGACGCCACACCGAAGACGTGGCTGATCGGCAGCACGCCGTAGGTGCGGTCCTTGTTGTTCAGGCCCCGCTGCCGACCCGAGATCGCCGCGACGAACAGCAGGCCGCGGTGCGACAGCATGACGCCCTTGGGATGCCCGGTAGTGCCGGAGGTGTAGATCAGTGCGCCGACCTGCCGCACGTTGTCCTCGAACACCGGTTCGGGCTCGGCGTCCAGCAGCGGCCCCACGGCCATGGCCGGCAGCCCGGCATCGCCCAGCGGTGCCGCACCATGCCGGGCGGCGTGCGCCGCGGCGTCGGGAGAGATCGCGTCGGTGTAGAAGATCCGCCGTGGCCGCGCGTGGTCGCGGATGGTGTCGATCTCGCGGTCGGAAAGGCGGGCGTTGACGATGGTCGGCCAAGCGTCCAGTTCGCTGGCCGCCAGCATCAGCGTCACCAGCGCCAGCCCGTTCTCGCCCACCAGCATCACCCGGTCGCCGCCGCGCACGCCCAGCGCGGCCATGCGGTCGCGCATCCGGCGCACCGCCGTGCCCAACCGCGCATAGCTCCACTCCGCGAAGCCTTCGCGCAGCGCCGGCGCGTCCGGCGTCTTCTCGGCCCAGGCCAAAGGCGGGTGGCTGATCCGCCGCGGCAACGCGTCTATGATGGCCTGCTCCTCCCGCACGTCAGGCGACCTCGCGGATCATGTTGCGGGCGATGACCAGCTGCTGGATCTGGCTGGTGCCCTCGTAGATGCGGAACAGGCGGACGTCGCGGTAGAAACGCTCCACCCCGTACTCGGCGATGTAGCCCGCACCGCCATGGATCTGCACCGCACGATCGGCGACGCGGCCGACCATCTCCGAGCAGAACAGCTTGCAGCACGCCGCGTCGGTCGACACGTCCACCCCGGCGTCCTTCTTGCGCGCCGTCTCCAGCACCATGCAGCGGCCGGCGTAGGCCTCGGTGCGGCTGTCGGCGAGCATCGCCTGGATCAGCTGGAATTCCGCGATCGCCTGGCCGAACTGCTTGCGCTCCATGGCGTAGGCGAGGCTGTCGCGGATCAGGCGCTCGGCGACGCCGACGCACACCGCCGAGATGTGCAGGCGGCCGCGGTCCAGCACCTTCATCGCCGTCTTGAAGCCCTGCCCCTCCCGGCATCCGATGATGTTCTCGGCCGGCACGCGGCAGTCCTCGAAGATCACGTCGGCGGTGTGGGCGCCCTTCTGGCCCATCTTCTTGTCGATCTTGCCGACGGTGAGGCCCGGCGTGCCCGCCTCCACCACGAAGGCGCTGACGCCCTTGGCATCCCGGCTCTCCGGGTCGGTGCGGGCGAAGACGGTGAACAGGCCGGCGTGCGGCGCGTTGGTGATGAAGCGCTTGGTGCCGTTCAGCACGTAATGGTCGCCGTCGCGCCGGGCGCTGGTCCGCAAGGATCCCGCATCGGAGCCCGCCTCCGGCTCGGTCAGCGCGAAGGCGCCGACGATCTCACCCGATGCCAGCTTGGGCAGGTACTTGCGCTTCTGCTCCTCGGTGCCGTCGATGACCAGCCCCTGCGAACCGATGCCGTTGTTGGTGCCGATCAGCGAGCGGAAGGCAGGCGAAGTCTGGCCCAACCCGAACGCGACTTGCACCTCCTCGGACATGGTGAGGCCGAGCCCGCCGTATTCCTCGGGAATGGAGAGGCCGAACAGGCCCAGCTCGCGCATCTCGGCGACGATCTCCGCCGGGATGGCGTCGTCCTCGGCGACCTTGTGCTCCAGCGGCACCAGCCGCTCGCGCACGAAGCGCGACACGGTGCCGAGGAGCTGTTGCAGGGTCTCGGGATCCAAAGCCATTGGGGGAAAACTCCGCGTCACGCGTTGAAGAGGGCGGCGTCGATCCGGCGCGCCATCCCGGCCAGCCGGGGGCCGAAATCGTCGTCCAGCCGTTTGGGGTCCACCAGGAAGGCCGGCCCGCCGAGGTTGAAGGCCATCACCGGCGAACCGTCGTGCGGCACCAGCGGCACGCCGACCGCGTTCACCTCCGCCTTCCACTCGCCGACGGAGGTGCAGTAGCCCTTGCTGCGGTACTCCTCGACGGCCTTCTGGATGCCGTCGCGCACCATGGGCCAGCGCGCGCCCTCGTGCTCCGCCAAGCGCGGCATCAGCGCCTCGCGCTGTGCGTCCGGCAGGCCGGCGAGGTAGGCGCGGCCCATGGCCGTGGTGCCCAGCTTGATGTGCGAGCCGGTGTCGAGCGGCAGGATCACCGGTGCGTTGCCCCGGCAGCTCTCCAGGTACACCATGCTCAGCCGGTCGCGGGAACCCAGCGCCACCTGGAGCGCGCTGTAGTCCGCCAATTCCTGCATGAGGGGACGCGCCACCGCGCGGATGCCCATCCCCGACAACGCCGTGTAGCCCAGCGCCAGCACCGGGGTGCCCAGCCGATACTTGCCCGTCGCTCCGTCGTAGATGAGATAGCCGAGCCGGGAGAGCGTGTAGCTCAGGCGCGAGATGGTCGGCTTGGGCAGGCCCGTGCGCTCCGCCAGTTCCTGGTTGCCCAGCGGCGGGTCGCCACGGCGGAAGGCGCGCAGCACCTCGAGCCCACGGGACAGCGCCGTGACGAACTTCGGGTCCTTCTCCTCGTCCAAGGCGACATCGTCGACGCCCGGAATCCCATCGCGCTTTCGCATGGCCCTCTCCCCGGGGCATCCTGTTGTTGATTATTCGGATTGTTTTATATTGCAGCAATCCTGCCCTCGGCTTAGGGTCTCGTCAACAAGAATGAAACGGAATTTCGATATACGAAATTTGAGGAGGGAACGGTGAACGAGGTTCTGGTCGAGCGCCCCCGGGACGGCGTGGCACTGGTACGCATCAACCGCCCCGAGGTTCGCAACGCGCTGAACGGCCGCGTGCGGCAGTTGCTGGCCGAGGCGTTCACGGATCTCGGCAAGGATCCGGACGTGCGCGCCATCGTGCTGACCGGAGACGGGAACGCCTTCGCCGCCGGCGCCGACATCAAGGAGATGGCCGGCGCCGGCTCGGCGGACATGCTGCTGCGCAAGTCGCACCTCCTGTGGCGGGCCATCGCGGACTGCCCGAAGCCGGTGATCGCCGCCGTCAACGGCTATGCGCTGGGCGGCGGCTGCGAGCTGGCGATGCACGCCGACATCATCGTGACCGGCGAAGGGGCCCAGTTCGGCCAGCCGGAGATCCGCGTCGGCATCATGCCGGGGGCCGGCGGCACCCAGCGCCTGACCCGCGCGGTCGGCAAGTTCAAGGCAATGATGATGATCCTCACCGGCAAGCCGGTGACCGCGCGCGAGGCCGATGCCATGGGGCTGGTCAGCCTGGTCGTGCCGGACGCCGACGTGCTGGAGACGGCGCTGAAGACGGCCGAGACGATTGCCGGCATGCCGCCCATCGCGGTGATGCAGATCAAGGAGGTGCTGCTGGCCGGCATGGACGCCCCCTTGGACACCGCGTTGATGCTGGAGCGCAAGGCCTTCCAGCTCCTGTTCGACACCCGTGACCAGAAGGAAGGCATGCAGGCGTTCATCGAGAAGCGCCGCCCGAAGTACGAGGGGAAATAAGCGAATCTTTCCCTCCCCCAGCCCCGCTGGGGGAGGTTAGGAGGGGGCAAGGTTTCTCGGGATGACCTTGCCCCCACCCACCCCGCTCCGCGGGGCCCCCTCCCTCCCCCGCCGGAGGCGGGAGAGGGCGACAATTGAGGGAGGAACCATGACCTTCGATCCTGCGTCCGACCACCTGGTGATGGGCGTCGTCGGCACGGGCACCATGGGCCGGGGTATCGCGCAGATCGCAGCATCGGCCGGCATCTCGGTGATCCTGGCCGACGCCAAGCCGGGCGCCGCCGAGGAGGCGGTCGCCGCCATCGACGCCGCCTTCGACCGCCTCGTCGAAAAGGGCAGGATGAGTGCCGACGCAGCCTCCGTCGCCAAGGCTCGCCTCACCCCCGTACCGCCGGGTGCGCCGGACTTCGCGCAATGCGCCCTGGTGGTCGAGGCCATCATCGAGAACCTGGATGCCAAGCGCGCCCTGTTCGCCACGCTGGAGGGCGTCGTCTCCGAGGACTGCGTGCTCGCCACCAACACCTCCTCGCTGTCGGTGACGGCCATCGCCGCCGGGTGCAGGCGCCCCGAGCGCGTCGCCGGGTTCCACTTCTTCAACCCCGTGCCGCTGATGAAGATCGTCGAAGTGGCGCCGGGCGTGCTGACCGACCCCGCGGTCACCGACGCGCTGGTCGGTCTGGGCCGCCGGATGGGCCATTTCGCGGCGGTGACCCAGGACACGCCGGGCTTCCTGGTCAACCACGCCGGACGCGGCTACGGCACGGAATCGCTGCGCATCGTCGGCGAGGGGGTGGCCTCCACCGCCGACGTCGACCGCATCCTCACCGGTGCCGCCGGCTTCCGCATGGGACCATTCGAACTGCTCGACCTGATCGGCATCGACGTCAGCCACGCGGTCATGGAATCGCTGTACGGCCAGTTCTACCAGGAGCCGCGCTTCCGCCCCTCGATCCTGCCGCGCCAGCTCGTGGCCGCGAACCTGCTGGGCCGCAAGACCGGCCGCGGCTTCTACGCCTATGAGGACGGCAAGCCCGTCCTGCCCCCGGAACCACCCCTGCCCGAATCCCAGCCGCTGCCGATCTGGATCGGCCGGCGCAACCCCGAGGGCGCGGCGCTGCTGGCGAAGGCGCTGGACGGCGCAAGGCTCGACACCGGCGACCGCCCCTCTCCCGGTTCGGCCTGCGTGGTGGCTCCGCTCGGCGAGGACTGCACCACCGCCGCGCTGGCGGAGGGGCTGGAGCCCACGCGCACGGTGGCGGTGGACACGTTGTTCGGGCTGGAGGGCCGGCGCACGCTGATGAGCAACCCGGTCACCGCCCCGGATGTCCGCGACGCGGTGCACGCGGCCCTCGGCCGCGGCGGGCCGGTGAGCGTGATCCACGACAGCCCCGGCTTCGTCGCGCAGCGCGTGGTGGCGATGATCGTCAACATCGGCTGCGACATCGCCCAGCAGCGGATATCCAGCCCGGAGGACATCGACCGCGCGGTGCCGCTCGGCCTGGGCTACCCGCGCGGGCCGCTGGCCTTCGGCGACGCCCTAGGCCCCCGCCGCATCCTGGCCGTGCTGGAGGCGCTGCACGCCTTCACCGGCGACCCGCGCTACCGGCCCAGCCCATGGCTGAAGCGCCGCGCGCTCCTCAACGTGCCCCTGACCACCCCCGAGGCCTGATTCCATGACTGATGCCTTCATCTACGACGGACTGCGTTCGCCCTTCGGCCGGCATGCCGGCGCGCTGTCCAAGGTCCGCCCCGACGATCTGCTGGCCGGCGTCATCGCCGCGCTGATGCAGCGCAGCGCCTTCAGCTCCGCGGACGTCGAGGACGTGATCGCCGGCTGCACCTGCCAGGCCGGCGAGGATTCCCGTAACGTCGCCCGCCACGCCGTCCTGCTGTCCGGCCTGCCCGTCGAGGTGGCCGGGCAGACCGTGAACCGCCTGTGCGGCAGCGGCCTCGCCGCGGTGATCGACGCCGCCCGCGCCGTGCGCGTCGGCGAGGGCGGCCTGTTCGTCGCCGGCGGGGTGGAGAGCATGACCCGCGCCCCCTTCGTGCTGGCGAAGGCGGAGAGCGCGTTCTCGCGCGAGACGGCGGTCTTCGACACCACCATGGGCGCGCGCTTCCCCAACCCGAAGATCACCAAGGTGTTCGGCGCGGACACCATGCCGCAGACCGCCGACAACATCGCGAAGGATCTCGGCATCGGCCGCGAGGAGAGCGATCGCTTCGCTTATCAGTCGCAGCAGAAGTACGCCGCAGCACTGGCCGCCGGCTTCTACGCCGACGAGCTGACGCCCATCACGCTGCCCGCCCGCGGCAAGGCGCCCCCGGTGGTGGTGGCCGCCGACGAGCATCCGCGCCCGGAGACCGATGCGGCCGGCCTCGCCAAGCTGCGCCCGCTGGCGGAGGATGGCGTGGTGACCGCCGGCAACGCATCGGGAGTGAACGACGGGGCGGCGGTGCTGCTGATCGGCACGCGGGCGGCCGGGGAGAAGGCCGGCGTCAAGCCGCGCGGGCGCATCCTCGCCGGCGCCATCGCGGGCGTCGAGCCGCGCGTCATGGGCCTTGGCCCGGTGCCCGCCAGCCGCAAGGCGCTGGAGCGCGCCGGATTGAGCCTCAAGGACATGGACGTCATCGAGATCAACGAGGCCTTCGCCACCCAGGTGCTGGGCTGCTGCAAGCTGTTGGAACTGGCCGGCGACGACAGCCGCCTCAACCCCAACGGCGGCGCCATCGCCATCGGCCACCCGCTGGGGGCGAGCGGCGCCCGGCTGGCGCTGACGGCGCTGCGCCAACTGGAACGGACCGGCGGGCGCTACGCGCTGGTCAGCCTGTGCATCGGCGTTGGCCAAGGCATCGCCGCGGTGATCGAGCGGGTGTGATCCAATTCCCTTCGACGCTCTACTACCCCCTCCCCCCGCTCCGCGGGGGGAGGGAGGGGCCCACGAAGTGGGAAGGTGGGGGCAAGGTCATCCCGAGAATCCCGGACTTGCCGAAATTGGCGAACCGGTCATTGTGACTCTTGGAGATCTTTGTTGCTTTGTGTTTAGGCGCGGTTGCCGAAAGCAAGGATTCTCGGGAAAACCTTGCCCCCACCCAACCCTCCCCCAGCGGAGCTGGGGGAGGGCTATAGAGTTACAGCTTCACCACGTGCAGCTTCTCGGCGCTGCCCTTGGCGTCGGCCTTGTGGGCGGCGATGGCGATGTTGATGGCGTCGGGGGTCAGGCCGTGCGCGCCGGACGGCAGAACCACCGCCACGCCGCTCACCGACAAGAGCGGAAATTCGCGCATGTTGCCGTAGCGGTCCTTGGCGACCAGCACGCCGGCGTGGCGGGTCCCAGGGTCGTACAGGCTCTCGGCGTCGGAGCGGAACAGCGCGACCAGTTCGGTCAGGCGGCCACGCACGTCCGCTTCCTCCATGCCGCTGACCGCCAGGAAGAAGTCGTCGCCGCCGATGTGCCCGGCGAACGCCCCGCCGCTGACCGCCAACGCCTTCAGGCGCTCGCTGAACATCAGGATGGCGCGGTCGCCCTGACGGAAGCCGAAGGTGTCGTTGAACGGCTTGAAGTTGTCGAAGTCAAAATAGACCAGGATGTGCGGCTGCGCGCGATCCTCCAGCACCGTCTCGATGTGGCGAACGATGGCGGTGTTGCCGGGCAGCCGGGTCAGTGGGTTTTGGTCGGCGGCCATCGCCAGGTTATGCTCGTGCACCAAGCGGATCAGCGCGCCCGAGGACAGGAAGCCGGCGTATTCCCCGCCCTCGATGATGATGATGCCGTCGGTGGCCTCCTCGGACGAGAAAGCCTCGATGACCTGTTCGAGTGGGGTGGCGATGTCGCACACCGGGCTGTTGGTCACGAGGTCGGCCAGATTGCCGCCCACTCCCTTGTTGCGCAGCAATTCGCCGCCGAAGCGCGTGTAGACGAAGCGCTTCAGGTCGCGCTCGCGCACCAGGCCCAGGGGGCGGCGGTGGTCGTCCACCACCGGGGCGACGGATGGCGCGCTACTGCCGCTGAAATAGTCCAGGAGCGCCGTCTTGGGCGAGCCGACGGGCAGCGGCGGCAGCTTCTCCATCACCTCGTAGACGCGCTGGTGGGCATCGGCAGGGCGGCGGCGGTCCTTGCGGTTCAGCGCCTCCACGATGGGATTCGACAGCGGCAGCTCGGTGTAGTCGGTGCGCGGCCGGCCGAGCAGGTACCCCTGTGCGAAGTCGAAGCCCAGGTCGCGGCAGGCGTAGAACTCGGCCTCGGTCTCAATGCCCTCGGCGATGGTGAGAATGCCCAGCGCGTGCGCATAGCTCATGAGGTAGTTGGCGATGGCGCGCTTGCGCACGTCGCGGTCGATACCGGAGATGAAGAAGCGGTCGACCTTCACATAATCCGGTTTCGCCTCGTACAGCAGCTTCAGCCCGGCGAAGCCGACGCCGAAATCGTCGAGCGCCACGCCCAGGCCGGAACGCCGGTACTGCTCGATGACGGACTCGATGCCGACCTCGGGCTGCAGCTCCTTGCGCTCGGAAATCTCGAAGTTGATGCCCAGGCCCGGGAAGCGGTCGAACAGCGGCAGCCACAACAGCGGGCTCACCCCCACCGCCCGGGCGTCGATGTTGAGGAACAGCTTGGCGCTCAAGGAGCCGCCCAGCCGACAATAGGCCTTGATGGCCTTGGCATGCAGCGCCGCCTCCACCTCCGGCAGGACGCCCTGCATGCAGGCCGCGTCCAGGAGCGCGCCGGGATGCTCGAACGGTGTCGGGCCGAGGCCGCGCAGCAGCGCCTCATACCCGTGGCAACGGCCGGTGCGCATCTGCACGACGGGCTGGAAGGCGTACTCCAGCCCTGCCAGGATTCCGCGCCACGCCTCCATGGTTTCCATGGGCGTCCCCGTCGGCGCGGGGGCCTCGTGGTCCACCAGGACTTCCTGGATCGAGACGCTCATCTGCGGCTCCGGGGGCTGCGGTCGCGCAACCTATAGCAGACGCATCTTGCGGTTTTGTGACGCCCGGCAAGCCAAATTGCCACCGCCGCGTGATCGAAACTGTCACACACCCCGTGCATAACGGGGCGCGACCCGGGTCGGACGCGGAGGGCATGACGATGGCAACGATCCTGAAATCCCTGGCATCCAGGCTGCGGGCGCTCCGCCCGACCTACGCCGTGATCGACCTGGACCTCTTCAACATCGATATCCGGCTCTGACATGCACATCACCGCCCCCATCAAGCGGCCCATCAAGCTGGTGGTCCACGACGACCGCCACGCCGCCGGCCTGTTCCTGGAGGGATTCCGCGGCATGCCGCACGTGGTGCACGCGTTGCGCCCGCTGGGCGATTCCGACTGCGCCTCGCTGCTGCTGGAGCGCTTCGCGGCGGACTGCCTGCGCGCCGGCCTCGGCTTCGAATCCGCCGATCCGCTGATCGACACCTGCCCGTCGGACGCCGACATCGTCGAGGTGCACCTGGACCCGACGCTGCCGCGCACCCCCTTCGTCCGGCTGTTCGAGATGGACGAGCGTGGCCAACGCTGGCGCCGCCACCGCGGCACCCTGGAAGGCATCGCGGGGCTGCTGGATTCACGGCATTAGGGCGGAGCCTACGCCACCTCGCGCACCTCGAAGTCGTGGGTGATCCGGGCCATGGCGCCCAGCATCACCGAGGCCGAGCAGTACTTCTCCGCCGACAGCACGATGGCGCGCTCGACCTTCGCGGGATCGAGCCCATGGCCGGTCACCACGAAGTGCGCGTGGATCTTGGTGAACACCTTGGGGTCGGTCTCGGCGCGTTCCGCCTCCAGTTCGACCCAGCAGTCGGTCACCGCCTGACGGCCCTTCTTCAGGATCATCACCACGTCGATCGACGAGCAGCCGCCCATGCCCAGCAGCAGCATCTCCATGGGCCGGATGCCCAGGTCGCGCCCGCCCACCGCGGGGGCGGCGTCCATCACCACCGAGTGCCCGCTGCCGGACTCGCCGACGAACATCATGCCGTCAACCCACTTCACGCGCGCCTTCATTCCGTCCTCCCGATTGGAACGGATCCGACGCTAGCCGAGGCCGGTGCGTGGACGCAAGGCGTCCCGACCCGCCGACGGCCGTATCGCTTGGGCTCTTGACAGCGGTTTGCATTTTCATCATCGCAAACCACATCAACGCATTCTGAGAACCGTCCCGGCCATGGACCCTACCACACGCCTCTTCCTCGCCCCGGCCGAATACGTCGACAGCGACCACCCGGCCGTCCAAGCCTTCGCCCGCGACACCGCCGCTGACGCCCCGCCGCCGGAGGCGGCACGGCTGCTGTACACAGCGGTGCGCGACCGCATCCGCTACAATCCCTACGTCGACTACGGCGCCCCCGATACCTACCGCGCCAGCGCGGTGCTGGCCGCCGGCAACGGCTACTGCGTCGGCAAGGCGGCGCTGTACGCCGCGGCGGCGCGCAGCCTCGGCATCCCGGCGCGGCTGGGCTTCGCCGACGTGCGCAATCACTTGGCGACGCGCCGCCTGCTGGAGTCGGTGGGCACCGACGTCTTCGGGTGGCACGGCTACGTCGAGGTGTGGCTCGGCCAGCGCTGGGTGAAGGTGACACCGACCTTCAACGCCTCGCTATGCGGCAAGCTGGGCGTGCCGGTGCTCGACTTCGACGGCGGCACGGACGCGCTGCTGCAGCCGGCCGACGCCGAGGGGCGGCGCTTCATGGAGTATCTGGCCGACCACGGCATCTTCCACGACGTGCCGGCCAAATTCCTCATCGAGGAGATGGCGCGCCTCTACCCTAACCTGTGCGGCCGCAGCGGCGACATGGAGCAGGAGGCCGAAGGCGAACGCGCCGGCGCCTGAGCAGCCAAGACTCTGGGGCCTAACGATGACCCGCTCATCCGCGCCGAAAGCGCTGGTGGGTGTCGCCGGAGGTGCTGAACCTGCTCAAGACCACCGGCCACATGGGGTGACCCGTGGCACCGCCTCGGCCATGCCTAAGCTAATCCATGAAACGCGATGAAACACCATGAAACGCTTTTTCATGGTGTGTTTCATCCAAGAGCCGGACCGGTGAAGACACAACTCCTCATGGGACTTTCATCCTACATCAGCCGAGTGATAGGCGCAAGTTCCGACGTGCAGCCCTCGATCCGCCGGGATCTCGCCCCAGCCCGACGTGGCAGCATGACGGCGTTCGCTGCGGCTGCCTAGCCGATTGAGCAGGGCCCCCTCCCCTTCTGCGCAGCCGGCAGGGTGGAGTCCATTAGGACTTGGTTAACGCCCATCAACCAACATTCGAACCTACAGAAGACCCACGGTCCCGGGCCTCGGAACGGCTTTCGGATATGGAACCCTCACCCATGACGATGCAGATCTCTGCGCTTCGCCACCAGCGGCCTGTCCAACCGATACCGGTCCCGATGACCCTTCAGCCGACGGCCTGTCCGGCGGTGCTGCCGGCCGCGCGGCCAGCGGCGGCGGTCGGCGACGACGTCTTCGCGCTGGCCGCGGAGACGCAGACGCTGGAGCGCGACGAGGTGCTGTTCTACGAGGGCGACGACGCCCGCAGCGTCTACCGCATCGTCGAGGGCATGGTCCGCACCAGCATCCTGCTGCCCGATGGCCGCCGATACGTCGTGGACTTCCTGCAGGCGGGCGACATCGTCGGGCTGACCGCGAGCGACACCCATACCTATACGGCCGAGGCGGTAACCCCGGTGACGCTATCGCGCATGTCGCGCCGGAAGCTGGACGACGCCGTGGCGGTGCGCCCGGGGCTCGGCCGCAAGATGCTGGCGACCATCCAGTCCGATCTGGTGGCCGCGCACGAGCGCCTGCTGCTGCTGGGCCGCAAGAGCGTGACGGAGCGGCTGGCGTCCTTCCTGCTGATCCTGCGCGACCGCCAGCCGGCGGACAAGGCGCCCACCCGCGTCGTCCACCTGCCCATGGGACGGACGGACATCGCCGACTACCTCGGCCTGACCATCGAGACGGTGTCGCGCACCTTCACCAAGCTGAAGACCGCCGGCGTGATCCGCCTGATCGACACCTACGAGGTGGCGATTCTCGACCCCGACCAGCTCGCGGTCATAGCCGCGGGGAAGTGAGGGAGGCCGGACACGCCACCCCGCAAATGTCCTGATCGGCTCAATTTGGTGGGAGCGGGCGTACGATTCCCGCGCCTTCGCTGTTCTGGCAGTACCGCACCGTCGACGGCGCGGCATTTCCGAAGGAGAACCGCCATGAACGGAAAAGCACTTTTCGGTTTATCGGCTTTGGCGGGCCTGACCCTGGCGACGGGCGCCCAGGCCGCCGGCGACGCCACCGCCGGCAAGGACGTGTTCAAGGAGTGCATGGCCTGCCACACCGTCGAGGCCGGCAAGAACAAGGTCGGTCCGTCGCTGCACGGCGTGGTCGACCGCAAGGCCGGCGCGGTCGAAGGCTTCAAGTACTCCAAGCCCATGCAGGAGAAGGCGGCCGCCGGCTTCACCTGGACCCCGGAGAACATCAAGGCTTACATCATGGCCCCGAAGGAGATCGTCCCGGGCGGCACCATGGCCTATGCCGGCCTGAAGAACGTGCCCAAGTTCAAGGCCAATGCCGACAGGGCCGCCGAGAACCTGATCGCCTTCCTGTCCGAGCAAAAGTAGGCACTCGGATAATTGGATCACAGCGCCGCACCGCCTCGCCGCTGCGGCAGTCCACGGGCCTTCGGCGCGCCTATGTTCCCCGGTTGGAGGGGGCATCGCTTGCCCCCTTTACACGGGCATCGCAAACCGGGCACAGGAGGCATCGGAACTCCATCTCCCCATCCCCCGGTGCAACGTTGGCCCCCGTCCCGTTCCCCTACGTCGACCCCGCAGCCGCCTTCCGCCCGTTCGCCGTGCACGCTTACGCCATGCTGCTGGACAGCGCCGCGGCCGAGGGCGGACGGGGTCGCTTTTCCACCATCGCCGCCGATCCGGTCCGCGTGATCGAGGCGATGGACGGGCGCGTGTGGGTGAACGGCACGCCGGTGCCGGGCGACCCGTTCACGGTGCTGGAGCGGGAACTGGGTGCCCGGCGCCCGCCTGTGCAGGGTCCGGCGCCGTTCGCCGGCGGGGCGGTGGGTTTCCTCGGCTACGAGCTGTCCCGCGAATTGGAGCGGCTGCCGGCGCGGCACGGCAATCCGGACCGGCTGCCGGACATGGTCGTGGGGATCTACGAGACCGTCGCCGTCTTCGACCAGGAGGAGCGTCGGGCCTGGGCCATCGGCCCGGACGCGCAAGCGCTGGCCCGGCGGCTCTCCGCTTCGCCCCCGCCGACCGTCGCGGTGACGGCGACCGCGCGCTGGGTGCCGGACCTGGAGCGCGCCGCGTACATGCAGCGGGTTCAGCAGGTGCTGGACTACATCTACGCTGGCGACATCTTCCAGGCCAACTTCACCCAGCGCTTCGTGGCGCCCCGCCCGGCCGGGGTCCCGGCCTACGCACTGTACGAACGGCTGCGGGCGTTGAGCCCGGCGCCCTTCGCCGCCTTTCTGAATTGCGGCCCAGCCCTGCAGATCGCCAGCGCCTCGCCCGAGCGGTTCCTGCGCCTGTCCGCCGAGGGCGCGATCGAGACGCGGCCGATCAAGGGCACCCGCCCCCGCCACGCCGACCCGGCGGCCGACCGCGCCGCGGCGGAGGAGCTGCTGGCCAGCCTAAAGGACCGCGCCGAGAACCTGATGATCGTCGACCTGATGCGCAACGACCTGGCGCGCGTCTCCGAGGTGGGCTCGGTCCGGGTGCCGCAGTTGGCGGGGCTGGAGACCTTCGCCTCCGTCCACCACCTCGTCTCTTCGGTGACCGCGCGGCTGCGGCCGGGGCTGGGGCCGGTGGATCTGCTGCGCGCCGCCTTCCCCGGCGGCTCGATCACCGGCGCCCCCAAGGTGCGCGCCATGGAGATCATCGACGAACTGGAGGAGTCCCGCCGCGGCGCCTATTGCGGCAGCGTGGTGTGGATCGGCTTTGACGGCGCCATGGACAGCAGCATCGTCATCCGCACTCTGTCGGTCACCCCCGACACCGTGATCGCCCAGGCCGGCGGCGGCATCGTCGCCGATTCCGACCCGGCCGCGGAGTGGGAGGAGATGCTGGTGAAGATCCGGCCGCAACTGGCCGTGCTGGGAGGGGGCTGGGGATGACGCAGGTATGGTTGAACGGCGCCTTGATGGCGGAGGAGCAGGCCCGCATCGCTCCCGCCGACCGCGGCCTGCTGCTGGGCGACGGCCTGTTCGAGACGTTGCGCGTGGACTCCGGCCGACCGCGGTACCTGGACCGCCACCTGGCGCGGCTTCGCGCGGGGGCGGCGGTTCTGGACCTGCCCGTGCCGCTCGACGATGCTGGCATCGCCGCGGCCATGGCCGCCCTGCTGCATGCCCGCGGCCTGGAGAACGCGTCGCTGCGCCTGACGCTGACCCGCGGCCCGGGCCCGCGTGGCCTGCTGCCGCCTGCCGAGCCGACGCCGACCCTGCTGATCACCGCAGCCCCCCTGCCGCCGCCCTTGCCGCCAGCGCGCGTCGTGGTGGCCGCCTGCACCCGGCGCAACGAGCACTCGCCGCTGTCCCGCATCAAGTCGCTGAGCTACCTCGACGGCGTGCTCGCCCGGCAGGAGGCGGCGCGGCGTGGTGCCGACGATGCGCTGCTGCTCAACACCGCCGGCCGCGTCGCCGAAGCGTCGGCCGCCAACCTGTTCCTGGTCCTCGACGGAACACTGGTCACGCCACCGGTGAGCGAAGGCGCCCTCCCCGGCGTGCTGCGCGCCGCCGTGATGGAGGCCTTCGCTGTGGAGGAACGGGCGGTGTCGGTGGCGGATGTGGCTCGCGCGGAGGAGGTTTTCCTGACCAGCAGCCTGGGCGTTCGGCCCGTGGTTGCGGTGGATGGAAGGCCGGTGGAAACGGGGGCGTGGACGGCGGAGGTGGCGGGAGCGGTATAAAGGTTCTTTGCCCCCTCCCCATCCCTCCCCCTCTTCGAGGTGGAGGGGGCTTTGATCCCCTCCCCTGCAAAGCGGGGGAGGGCTAGGGAGGGGGCAAGTGAACGCCTACGCCGCCTGCCCGTAGTACAGCATCGCCGTGTGCCGCGCCTCGGCGAAGAACAGCCAGCGCTCGGCCAGCACGCCCACCGCGGCGATCGCCACGGCGACGACGGCGGCGACGGCGCCCGCCGCCAGCGGCATCCACAGGCCCGCCACGGTCAGCACCAGCGGCACGGCGAACAGCGCGACGTGCACGATGCGCCGCAGCCGCGCCGCGTGCGTCCGCGCCACCTGATAGCCCAGCTCGCGCATCACGAAGTTCTCTTCCGTGTGCGGCTTCTCCAGCAGATGCACGGGGCCGATCCGGTTCAGCCCGGTCGCCTCGTCCAGCCCATGGCGCGGCGGATCGCCGTCGATATGCTGCCAATAGGCGGCCTTCACCGCCCAGGCCCCCGCGACCAGCAGCGCCGTCAGGATGCCAAGTTCCGGCCGGTCGCCGCCCCACAGGCGCACCAGCGCCGACAGCAGCAGCGCGCCGGTCGCCGCCGACAGCGCGAGGTACACCGCCGGCACCCAGCGGGTGTTCCATTGCCGCACGGCGCGCAGGCTGGCGTAGATCATCGCCGTGCACCACACCGTGGCTGCCGCCAGGACGGCGCTCACCAATCCCGGTACCGCCACCGGCCCGTCCAGCAGCCAGCCGAGGGCGAACAGCCCCGCCGGCACGAAGGTGGCGAGCGCCAGCACCCCCTCGCGCGACAGCCAGGAGGAGCGCCACTGACTCACCGCCCGCCACGCCCGCTCGGGATGAGTGAGGTGAAAGGTGGAGGACAGCAGGCCGCCTGTGATCAGCCCTAGTGCCAAACCCAGCGCGACTACGGCGAACCCGCCCCCGGCCGGCAGCAGCCCGGTGCCGGCGAAGATCCCCAAGAGCGCCAGCAGGCCGTAGCCGGCACCGGACGCGGTGGTGAAAAAGATGACCGAGTAAGCGGGATGCATGGCTCAGCGCGTCAGCATACGGTCGACCCAGCGCAGGAAGCGCCCGCCGCCGTGCTCCACCTTGGGCAGCGCCGCCCCCTCGGCGCGCTTGCCCGGACGCGGCGGCAGGTAGGTGCCGGTGGGCTGCTGGCCCAGATCCTCCATCACCCGGAAGCCGCGGCGCTCGGCGGACAGCCTGGACACCACGGAGTCCGGGTCGTTGTAGTCGCCGAAATGGCGGGCCTTGGTCGGGCAGGCCATGACGCAGGCGGGCACGCGCTCCCCCTCCGGGAGGTTGAGGTTGTAGATGCGGTCGATGCACAGCGTGCACTTCTTCATGGTGCCGTCGACCTCGTCCAGCTCGCGGACACCGTAGGGACAGGCCCAGGCACACAGGTTGCAGCCGATGCACTTGTCGTAGTCCACCAGCACGATGCCGTCCTCGGCCCGCTTGAACGAGGCGCCGGTGGGGCACACCGTGACGCAATCCGGCGTCTCGCAGTGCAGGCAGTTCTTCGGGAAGTGCACGGTGCGCCCGGCCTCCCCCTCCCCCGCCTCGTAGCTGAAGACGCGGTTCGCCCAGGCGCCGCGCTGGCCGGCCTGGTAGGCGTTGACGTCACCGAGCGGTGCCGGGTCGCCGCCGGCGTTCCATTCCTTGCAGCTCGTCACGCAGGCGTGGCAGCCGACGCAGGTGTCCAGGTCGATGGCCAGCGCCAAGCGCTTGGGCCCGCGGTTCTCCGGCAGGCTGGTCATAGACGGCTCCGCACGGTGGGTGCTTCGGGCAGGCCGGGGGCGCGGGGGATGGTGGGGAACTGCGGCCCAGCCAACTCGGGGGCCGCGACCTTCTCGATGCGCACGCGCAGGTCGAACCACGCCGCCTGCCCGGTGACGGGGTCGGAGTTGGACAGGCGCGGTCCGTCCCCTTGCTCCGGCAGCAGCTCGGAGATCAGGTGGTTGAGCAGGAAACCCTGCGCCGCCTCCGGCACGTCGGGCGCCAGGTTCCAGGCACCGGAGCGCTTGCCGATGGCGTTCCAGGTCCACACCGTGTCGGGGTTGACGCCGTCCATCAGCTTGACGCGCACGGTGATCGACCCGTTGTGGCTGGTGACGCGCACCCAATCGCCGTCCTCCAGCCCGAGACGCCGGCCGGTGCCGGTGTTCACGTACAGATCGTTCCTGCCGAGGATCTGCCGCAGCCACGCGTTCTGCGCGTGCCAGGAGTGGTACATGATCATCGGCCGCTGGGTCAGCGCGTGCAACGGGAACGCCCGCCCATCCACCATCGCACCCTCGAAGGGCGGATACCAGAGGGGCAGCGGGTCGAAGGCCTCGCGCACCCGGCCGCGCAGGTGGTCGGGCGGCTGCACGCTGCCGTGCCCCCGGGCGGCGAGGCGGAACTTCTGCATGGGCTCGGAATAGAGCTGCATGACCATGGGCTTGGGCTCGGCGATGAAGCCCATGTGCACGGCGAAGTCAAGATAGTCGCGGTTGGCGAACTTGTAGAACTGCTGCCCCGGCTCCAGCTCGTGCGTCCAGAAGCCCCCCTGGGCGACGTAGGCGGCGAGCTGGTCCGGGTTGGGCTGGCCGCGCCCGACGCAGTCGCCCTTCGGCCCCCGCCAGCCGGCCAGCGGCCCGATGCCGGGCGAGCGCTCGTGGTTGACGATGTAGTCGGCGTAGTCCCGGTACTTCGGCCGGCCCTCCTCCGTCACCATGCCGGGCAGGCCGAGCCGGGCACCCAGATCCAGCAGCACGGTCTGGAACGGCCGCACGTCGCGGTCCGGCTGCACCACCGGCTGGCGGATGGCGTCGGCCGGCCCCTCGGCCGAGCAGATCGGCCGGTCCAGGAGCGAGATGCAGTCCCAGCGCTCCAGGTAGGTGGTGTCCGGCAGCACCAGGTCGGAATAGGCCACCATCTCCGAGAAGAAGGCGTCGGAATAGATGATGCGGGGAATGCGGTACTCGCCGGTCGCCGGGTCCTTGTCGGTCAGCATCTCCATGACCCGGCCCGTGTTCATCGACGAGTTCCAGCTCATGTTCGCCATGTAGAGGAACAGCGTGTCGATGGGGTACGGGTCACCCTTCCAGGCGTTGGTGATCACCATGTGCATGACGCCATGGGCGGCCAGCGGCGCCTCCCACGAATAGGCCTTGTCGATGCGGATGGGGCTGCCGTCCTCTTCCAGCAGCAGGTCCTCCGGTCCGGCGACGAAACCCAGTGGCATGCCGCTCAGAGGCGTGTTCGGCGCGGTGCCGCGGCCGGCCGGCTTCTGCGCGGGCGGGATCGGTTTGGGAAACGGCGGGCGCATGCGGAACGCGCCGGGCCCGTCCACGGCGCCCAGCAGCAGTTGCAGCACATGGATGGCGCGGCAGGTGTGGAACCCGTTGGTGTGGGCGGAGATGCCGCGCATGGCGTGCATCGCCACCGGCCGCCCGGTGGTTTTCTCGTGCCGGCGCCCGGCCCAGTCGGTCCAGGGGATGTCCAGTTCGATGGCCTGCTCGAACGCCGCGTCGGCCAGCTCGGCCGCCAGGCGGCGGATGGTCGCGGCGGGCACGCCGCACCGCTCCGCCACCGCCTCGGGGCCGTAGGCCGGGTCCATGTAGCGCTCGGCCAGCAGTTGGAACACCGGCACCGCGGTGCGGCCGTCGGGCAGGCGCACCTCCCCCACCAGCGTGGGCGCGATGTCCGGGAGATTGGCGTCCACCAGCGCGCCCAGCTTCCGGTCGTGGCACAGCGGGTTGCCGTAAGGGTCGCGGGCGAACAGCCCGTCGTCGGGTGCCTGCGGGTCGTGGATCACCAACCAGGGCGCGTTGGTGTAGCGCACGAGGTAATCGAGGTCGATGCGGTCGGCGTGCAGCAGCTCGTGGATCAGCGCCATGACCAGCAGCCCGTCGGTGCCCGGCCGGATGCCGATCCACTCGTCGGCGATGGCGGAATAGCCGGTGCGCACCGGGTTGACCGACACCACCTTGGCGCCACGCGCCTTCAGCTTGGCCAACCCCGTCTTGATGGGGTTGGAATCGTGGTCCTCGGCGACGCCGAACATCAGCAGGTACTTGGTGCGCTCCCAGTCCGGCTCGCCGAACTCCCAGAAGGAGGCGCCCACCGTGTAGAGCCCCGCGGCGGCCATGTTGACCGAGCAGAAGCCGCCGTGCGCCGCGAAGTTGGGCGTGCCGAACTGCGCCGCCCACCAGCCGGTCAGCGACTGGCTCTGGTCGCGCCCGGTGAAGAAGGCGAGCTTCCTCGGATCGGTGCGGCGGATATCGCCCAGCCATTGCGCGGCAAGCGCCAGCGCCTCGTCCCACTCGATCTCGACGAAGTCGGCCGTGCCGCGTTCGCCCACGCGCTTCAGCGGCTTGCTCAGCCGGGCCGGCGAGGTGTGGTTCATGATGCCGGCGGCGCCCTTGCCGCAGATCACACCCTTGTTCACGGGGTGGTCGGGGTTGCCCTCGATGTAGCGGACGCGGCCGTCCTTCAGGTGCACACGGATGCCGCACCGGCAGGCGCACATGTAGCAGGTCGTGTGCTTCACCGCGTCGCTGACGGGCGGCGAAAGCTCATGGATCGACGCGCCGGACACCCTTTCCCCCACATTGTATTGTCTATTTATCTAATAGGAAAATCAGGTCTCATACAATCTCTTCCATCGTCATTCCCGCTTTCGCGGGAATGACGGAATAAGAACGGCAAAGCCTCCATAGGGAAACGAAATATGGAGGCGTGTTCGCGTTTGGCCACGCCCCCATCGCGAACATCGAGTGTCCGGCCGCCCCGAAGCGTCACTGCCTGGGCGGAGCCCAGCCCCGCAGCGTCAGCGCGTTGACGACGACGCTGACCGAGCTCAGCGCCATGGCGCCGCCGGCCAGCACGGGGCTCAGGTATCCCAGCGCCGCCAGCGGGATGCCGACCAGGTTGTAGATGAACGCCCAGAACAGGCCCTGGCGGATCTTGGCGTAGGTGCGCCGCGACACGTCCACCGCACCGCCGACCAGAAGCGGATCGCCGCGCATCAGCGTAACCCCGGCCGTGTGCATCGCCACGTCGGTGCCCGTGGCCATGGCGATGCCGATGTCTGCCGCGGCCAGCGCCGGGGCGTCATTGATGCCGTCACCGACCATCGCCACCACCTTGCCCTCGTCCCTGAGCGCCGCCACCACGGCGGCCTTGTCGCCGGGCAGCACCTCGGCGAAGACGCGGTCGATGCCCAGTTCCGCCGCCACGGCCTGCGCAGCGCCCCGGCTGTCGCCGGTCACCATTACCGCTTCGATGCCCTGGGCGTGCAGCGCCCGCACCGCCTCGCGGGCATCCGGCTTCACCGTGTCGCCGAAGGCCACCAGACCGAGCACGCGGCCCTCCATTGCCAGCCACGACACCGTGCGCCCGGTTGCCTCCAGTTCGGCCGCACGGGCCTCCAGCGCGGCGTCGGCGATGCCGCTCTCGGCCATCAGACGCCGGGTGCCCAGCAGCGCCGGCTGCCCGTCCACCACGCCCGACACGCCCCGCCCGGCCAGCGCCTTGAAGTCCGCAAGCGTGCCGAGCCCCTGCCCCTCCGCCCGGGCACGAACGGCGTGCGCCAGCGGGTGCTCGCTGCCCTGCTGCAATGTGGCCGCGATCCGCAGCACCTCGGCCTCGTCGTGGCCGGGGGCCGGTACGATGGCGGCGACGCGCGGCTTGCCCTCCGTCAGTGTGCCGGTCTTGTCGAAGGCGACGGATGTGACCGCGTGCGCGCGCTCCAGCGCCTCGGCGTCCTTGATCAGGATGCCGTGCCGGGCCGCGGCGCCGGTGCCCACCATGATGCTGGTCGGCGTGGCGAGCCCCAGCGCGCAGGGACAGGCGATGACCAGAACCGACACCGCCGTGATGACCGAGGTCTCCAGTCCGCCGGTGACGCCCCACCACCCCAGGAAGGTGAGCAGCGCCAAGCCCAGCACGATGGGCACGAACACGGCGCTGACCTTGTCCACCGCCCGCTGGATCGGCGCCTTGGAGGCCTGGGCGCCCTCGACCAGCCGGACGATCTTCGCCAGCATGGTCTCTGCCCCCACCGCGGTGGTCTCCACCACCAGCAGGCCGTCCACATCGATGGAGCCTCCCGTCACCTGGGCGCCCACCGCCTTCTCCACGGGAAGCGGCTCGCCGGTCAGCATGGATTCGTCGACGCTGCCGGCCCCCTCCATGACGCGGCCGTCCACCGGGATCCGCTCGCCGGGGCGGACCACCACAACGTCGCCGACCCGCACCTGTTCGACCGGCACCTCCGCCTCGATGCCGTTGCGGCGGACACGGGCCGTGTCGGGCCGCAGCCCCATCAGCGCCCGGATAGCCGTAGCGGTCTGCCCCTTGGCCCGCGCCTCCAGCCACTTGCCCAGCAGCACGAAGGTGATCAGCACAGCCGACGCCTCAAAGTAGAGGTGCGGCGTGTGGCCGGGGTGTGCGCCCAGCAGCATGTAGACGCTGAGCCCCCAGGCCGCCGTGGTGCCCAGCGCCACCAGCAGGTCCATGTTGCCGGCCCCCGCCCGCACCGCCTTGTACGCCGCGACGTAGAAGCGCCAGCCCAGCCAGAACTGCACCGGCGTCGCCAGCGCGAACTGAACCCAGGGCGGCAGCATCAGCGGCAGTCCCAGCATCTCGCCCAGCATGCCGATCACCAGCGGCGCCGAGAGCACTGCCGCCAGGATGACGTGGCGAAGCTCCCGCCCGCTGCGGGTATCGGCCGCGTCCGGTTCCGGTACCGCGGCGATGGGGGATGCCTGGAACCCGGCGCGCTCCACCGCCTCGACCAGATCGGAGAACGCCACGCCCCGGCCGACGACATGGGCGCGCTCGGTGGCGAGGTTGACGCTGGCCTCGGCGACGCCCGGCACCCGTTTCAGCGCCTTCTCCACCCGGCCGACGCAGGACGCGCAGGTCATCCCCCCGATGCCCAGATCGATCTCGGTCGGGTCGGTACCGGTCAGGTGGGCCTCGGTGGCGCTCCGGTCCTTTACGGCGATGTCCGGCAAGGTGGTTCTCCCAGGGTCTTGTGCTCCTTGACAGCTATGTGGGGGTTCCAGTCACTGGAAGGTCAAGCCCCCTTCGGCAGCGGCCGCGCAACGCTGGAGATCCGCAGCCTGGGCGGCTCAGGTATCCCTACCGGGAACGAGGCCGGAAGGTAACGTCCGGGGGCGTGGAGGAAAAGCGCCCGGGCTTCCGCCGGGCGACCGAAGGCCGAACGAAGCGAGAAGGTTTTGCGTGACGGCCGCGCGCAATCCGGCCACAAAAGCACTGTTGTCCGACCTATGGGACATTGACGGCAGCCGCCGTTGAATCCGCCCGGGCCCGCCCGGTAGCTTTCGTGAACCGACGCGGAGCGAAGCAATGACCGCACGACCCCAACGCCGCCAGTCCAGGGAGGCTCGTGGCCGGACCGGCGAATCCGACGTGCCGAACGCCGTCCGGCGCCTGGATGCGCTGCTCATGGCGGCATCGGCGCATGTTGCACCCGAACGCCTCGTCGAGATCCAGCGCCGGCTGGTCGCGGGCGGAGGGCTTTCGCCGCCGCAGGACGAGGCGACCCTAGGCGCGTTGATGATGTTCACCATCGACCTCGCGGTCTTCACCGCCCTGCCCGGACGCTCCACGGCGGCCGAGCGGCTCGCCCGCCACTTCCGCCCCGCCCCGGGGACTCTCGATTCACGGCTCATCGACGGCATGGCACGGTCGCGATTCGCCCTGTTCACGTTGGAGGCGGCGGCCGAGAACGGCCGGCACTACGCACGCGACCTCGTCACCGGAGCAGCGCTCCGCGTCGCCGGCGAGGACATCGACCGCATCGTCCGGCCGGAGGGGGTCCGCCTCGCTGCCCGGCTGGTCCCGCTCGGCGACAACTTTCTCGTCGCCGGCACCGTGATCCCCCTCGACGATGCCCTCATCGACGCGGTGCGCCCGCAGCGCTCGGCGGATGGGCGCGGCTGGACGAACGCGACGCGGGCCGCAGAGGGTGTCTACCGTCTGGCCTTACGCGACGGCTGCCCGCTGGTGCCCGGCCTCAACGCCGATGCCGAGGGGCGGGAGCCGTTCCCTCTGCTGCCCGAAGACGGGCCGGTGCACACCCTGGCCCACCGTCTGTCCGGCCTGGCACGCGAACGCTGGTCCGCTCCCGAGATCCTGGGCTTCGCCCGCAGGGCGGCGAGCGACGGCGACGCGGTGATGGACGCACTGGAAGGCGCCAACCTGGCCCGGCAGATGGAGCGGCCGGACCTCGCCGACGCCTACGAGCACGTACTCTCCACCATGCTGGACGCCCTGCAGCGGCGCGCCGCCATCGGCCAGCAAGGAGCCGCCGGGCTGCTGTCCTGGGTCGAAGCCGAGATCGCCGCCGGCGGGGTGCCCCCCGCCGTGCGCGCCCTGTACCAGCGCCTGAAACAGCGCAGCATCGCCGCAGCGTCGAGCGACCAGGACGCTGCCGGGTTGGAGCGGCTGCGTGCCCGCATCCAGGCTTTGCGCGCCAAGACCATCGACCAGGGCTGCACCGAGGAGGAGGCCCTGGCCGCGGCAGCCAAGGTGGCCGAGCTGCTGGACCGCTACGGATTGTCGCTGAGCGACCTGGAGATCCGCCGGCAGACCTGCGAAGGCTTCGGCGTCGATACCGGGCGCCGCCAGCGCGCGCCCATCGACGACACCGTCAGCGCCGTTGCCGCCTTCTGCGGCTGCCGCTCCTGGAGCGAAGTGACGCCTGGTGGCACGTTCCGCCACGTCTTCTTCGGGCTGCCGGCCGACGTCGAAGGCGCGCATTACCTCTACGACCTGATCGCCGCCACGCTCGATGCCGAGACGGCCGCCTTCCGCAAGGGTGAGCTCTACCGGCAGCATCCGACCGGCCAGCGGACCAGCGCCACCCGCTCCTTCCAGGTCGGATTGGTGCACGGGATCATCGGCAAGCTGCACCGGCTCAAGCAGGAGCGCGCGGCGACAAGAGACAGCGGGGGCCGCGACCTCGTGCCGCTGAAGGAGAGCGTCATCGACGAGGAGATGGACAAGCTCGGCCTGAGCTTCCAGACGCGCAGCCGCCGGGCGCGGCGCGTGCTGAAGGACGCCTTCAAGGCCGGGCAGGAGGCCGGGGATGCGTTCGAGGTCCACCCCGGCATCCACGACGGCCCCGCCCCAGCCCGCCCGCGCCGCCGGTCCTGAACGCCCCTATCCCCGTCCATGCAGGCCGGCCCGGTCGAGCCGCCCGATCAGGCTGCCCTTACGGGCGTGGCGGGCGCGCAGGTGGGCTAGGCGGGACCGGAAGTCCGCTTCCCAGCCGTCGCGTTCGGCCAGGGCCTTGAGGTCGAGCAGCAGGCCGACGGCCTGCTCGTACTCGAATGCCCGCTTGGCGTCGATCAGGTCCTCCACCTCCAGCCACGCCGCCTCGACCCGTTTTGCCAAGTCCTCGAGACGGCGCGCCCGCGCCTCCGCCTCCGCGCGTTCCCGGCGCGCCTGTTCGGCGGCGGCGCGTTCCGCGGCGAGCCGCTCGCGTTCCTGCGCCCGGGCCTCCGCCGCGGCGCGCAGGTCGCCGACGCGACGCGGTTTGGCCGTGGACGCGCTCCTCCGCGGATCCTGCAAGGTCTCGCGACAACGCCGCCGCAGCTCACTGGGCAGCGTCGCTCCCTCGCCGCGCACCAGCCGCAAGAGAAGCGCGTCCTTCTCGGTGGCGGGAAGACCGCGGACGAAAGCGGTCAGCGCCTCGTCCGTCAAGGGATCGGCGGCCGGGTCATCGCCTTCCGCGGCGGTGGCGACCAGATCCTCGTCCAACTGGAAATACTCGATGAAGGCCCGCAACGCGCCGTCGAGCTGCGACAGGCCCGGCGGCCGTGGCGCCTCGTCGTCCTCGTCCTCGAACTCGCCTTGTTGCACGGCGAGCAGCCACGCCAGATAGAGGCAGCGCAGGTCGCCTTCCAGCAGCTGCGCGCGCAACGGAGCCAGGGCCGCCATCCAGCCCGAACCGTCGTCCTCAGCGTCTATGTCCAGTTCGTCGGCCTGGAACGCCAGAATGACGTTCCCGCCTTTCCCCTCGACCTCGAGCGTCCAACCGGAGGCATAGGGCCGGACTGCCTTGGGATCGAAGAGCCGGCGCGGCAGGCGGAGCATGAAGATCCGCGTGTACCAATTCGCCATGTAAACGTGCAGGTCGAACCAGCGCTCCATCATGTCTACCGGCGAGGCCTTCAGGTCGCCCCAGTCGTAATGATTGGTGAAGCTGAGGGGGGTGATCCGCGCCCGCGTCGAGATCGCCCGCAGCGCGGCCTGATCTTCGGCGCTGAGCGGCCGGTCCACGGCCTGGAACTCGTAGTACTGGTATTCGCTCATGACGGAGACCCGATCGGATTCTTATAGATGGCTGCGTCACATCGGAGATTCGCGCGAACGAGCGTCACCCGCTTGCCGCTGCGCCGCACCGAAGATATAACACCCCCCGAATTCGGGTGCCCTCATGAACGCAAACGCGTGGGCGCCGACGATCCGGGGTGGAAGCCATGTCCGATTTCGATGATGGGCCGGTGACCGGCCACGGCGGCATGCCGGGGGGACCGGCGTGATTCCCGTCATCATCGACTCCTCCCCCAAGGCCTTCCAAAGCGGCCCCCGAGCCGCAACGAGCCCGGCACAACGGGCCGAAGCAAGGGCGTCAGAGACCCCAGGTCTTTCAACAACCGCAAAAAACGAGAGGTTTTGACCGTGCTTGAAGCCTACCGCCAGCACGTCGCTGAGCGTGCCGCGCTCGGGATCCCGCCCCTGCCGCTCTCCGCCAAGCAGACCGAGGAACTGATCGGCCTCCTGCAGAACCCGCCCAAGGGCGAGGAGCAGGCCCTGGTCGAGCTGATCACGCACCGCGTGCCGGCCGGCGTCGACGACGCCGCCAAGGTCAAGGCCGCCTTCCTGGCCAAGGTCGCCAAAGGCGACGTGTCCTGCGCGCTGATCTCCAAGGTCAAGGCGACGGAACTGCTGGGCACCATGCTCGGTGGCTTCAACATCAAGCCGCTGATCGAGCTGCTGGGCGACGCCGAGTGCGGCGCGGCGGCAGCATCCGGCCTGAAGACCACGCTTCTGATGTTCGACTACTTCCACGACGTCAAGGAGCTGGCCGACAAGGGCAACGCCAACGCCAAGGATGTCCTTCAGTCCTGGGCCGACGCGGAGTGGTTCACCTCCCGTCCCGAGGTTCCGGCCAGCCTGACGCTGACCATCTTCAAGGTCTCCGGCGAGACCAACACCGACGACCTGTCGCCGGCCCCGGACGCCTGGTCGCGCCCGGACATCCCGCTGCACGCGCTGGCCATGCTGAAGAACCCGCGCCCGGGCATCGAGCCCGAGGAGGCCGGTGTTCGCGGCCCGATCAAGCAGCTGGAGGGCCTGAAGGCCAAGGGCAACCTGGTGGCCTACGTCGGCGACGTGGTGGGCACCGGCTCCTCGCGCAAGTCGGCGACCAACTCGGTCCTGTGGTGGACCGGCGAGGACATCCCCTACGTCCCGAACAAGCGCTTCGGCGGCGTCTGCCTGGGCTCCAAGATCGCGCCGATCTTCTACAACACCATGGAAGACGCCGGCGCCCTGCCGATCGAGTTGGACGTCTCCAAGATGGAGATGGGCGACGTCATCGAGCTGCGCCCCTATGAGGGCAAGGCGCTGAAGAACGGCGAGGTGATCGCCGAGTTCAAGGTCAAGTCCGACGTGATCTTCGACGAGGTGCGCGCCGGCGGCCGCATTCCGCTGATCATCGGCCGCGGCCTCACATCCAAGGCGCGCGAGGCGCTGGGCCTCGCCCCGTCCACCCTGTTCCGCCTGCCGTCCAACCCGGCCGACACCGGCAAGGGCTTCACGCTGGCGCAGAAGATGGTCGGCCGCGCCTGCGGCCTGCCCGAAGGCAAGGGCATCCGTCCGGGCACCTACTGCGAGCCGAAGATGACCACGGTGGGGTCGCAGGACACCACCGGCCCGATGACCCGCGACGAGCTGAAGGACCTGGCCTGCCTGGGCTTCTCGGCCGACCTGGTCATGCAGTCGTTCTGCCACACGGCCGCCTATCCGAAGCTGGTGGACGTGAAGATGCACCAGGAGCTTCCCAGCTTCATCGCGACGCGCGGCGGCGTTAGCTTGCGTCCGGGCGACGGCGTCATCCACTCCTGGCTGAACCGCCTGCTGATGCCGGACACCGTCGGCACCGGCGGCGACAGCCACACCCGCTTCCCCATCGGCATCTCCTTCCCGGCCGGCTCGGGCCTGGTGGCCTTCGCCGCCGCCACCGGCGTCATGCCGCTGGACATGCCGGAGAGCGTGCTGGTGCGCTTCAAGGGCAAGATGCAGCCGGGCGTCACGCTGCGTGACCTCGTCAACGCCATCCCGCTCTACGCCATCCGCCAGGGCCTGCTGACGGTCGAGAAGAAGGGCAAGAAGAACATCTTCTCCGGCCGCATCCTGGAGATCGAGGGTCTGCCCGACCTCAAGGTCGAGCAGGCGTTCGAGCTGTCCGACGCCTCGGCCGAGCGTTCCGCCGCCGCCTGCACGGTGCGGCTGAACCAGGAGCCGATCATCGAGTACATGCGCTCGAACATCGCGCTGATGCGCTGGATGATCGCCAACGGCTACCAGGACGCCCGCACGCTCGGCCGCCGCATCGCGTCCATGGAGGCCTGGATCGCCAACCCGCAGCTCCTGCAGCCGGACGCCGATGCCGAGTACGCGGCGGTGATCGAGATCGATTTGGCCGACATCAAGGAGCCGATCGTCGCCTGCCCGAACGACCCGGACGACGTGAAGCTGCTGTCCGAGGTTGCCGGCGACAAGATCGACGAGGTCTTCATCGGCTCGTGCATGACCAACATCGGCCACTTCCGCGCCGCCGGTAAGGTCCTGGAAGGCAAGTCGGACATCCCGACCCGCCTGTGGATCGCGCCGCCGACGAAGATGGACGCCCAGATCCTGACCGAGGAGGGCTACTATAGCGTCCTCGGCAAGTCGGGTGCCCGCATGGAGCTGCCGGGCTGTTCGCTGTGCATGGGCAACCAGGCGCAGATCCGCAAGGGCTCGACCGCCATGTCGACCTCGACCCGCAACTTCCCGAACCGCCTGGGCATCGACACCCGCGTCTATCTCGGCTCGGCCGAGTTGGCGGCCGTGTGCGCGCTCCTGGGCAAGATCCCGACCGTGGCCGAGTACATGGAGCAGGTGAACGTCGTGAACCAGAAGGCCGGCGACATCTACCGCTACATGAACTTCGACCAGATCCCGGCCTTCGCCAACGCTTAAGGACGCGGTTCCGGCCTGAGCCCGAGGTTCGGTAGAAGCAAAGCGCCCCCGCCGGGAAACCGGCGGGGGCGTTTCTTTTCCCTGTGAGGGTACGTCCAAGGATCCTGGCTCCGTTCCACACGCAGCTTGTGCGGACGGCCCGGAGCCACTCGACAGCGGAGCCCATCGGTGCCATCTTGAGCCCATGACCCAAGCCCAGCGCATACCCGACGACGGCGACATTGAGACGGACCAGCTTCGCGCCGCCGTCGAGGAAGCTCGCGCCGCAGCCAAGCGCGGCGAGGTCATTCCCCATGAACGGGTGCGGGAATGGCTTCTGGATCTAGCGCAGGGTAAGACGACAGAACCGCCCCTGCCGTGAAGGTCATATGGACCGCACCGGCTGTTCGTGACGTGCAATCGCACGTCACCTACCTTTCCGAAGTGAACCCGCTGGCCGCCCGTGAACTCGGCATCACGCTGTTTACCACTGGCGACAGCCTTTGCGCCCTCCCCCATCGCGGCCGGCGCGGTCGCATCCCAGGGACTCGCGAGCTTCTCGCCGCTTCACCTTACGTAATCGTCTACGAGGTGAACGATGATACCGTGACGATCCTTCGAGTTTGGCACGGGAAGCTGTTGGCGTAGAATAAGCTCCTTTTCTTTGCGGCAATACGATCGATTGCTTCTGACTCGGAGCGACCCATTGCGAGCCAGACTTTTGCGCGTTAGCATAACCGCCACCAATGTTCGAGGCGCAGTTGTCGCCGGATGCCGGACGCATTATTCTTCCTGTCCATGCGACAGGTTCTCGAAAACATCGAAGCGGGACGGCTGACGGATGAGTTGCGGCGCCGCGGCGTTGCGCCGACCCAGCGCGTGCGCGCGGTGATCGAAACCGTCCCCGACGAGGAGCCGTCGATCACCGCCATCAATGCCCTCAGCGGCGGCTTCGACTGGCTGGCCGACGAGCCGGACCTCTACAGCGACTCTGACCTCGTCGAGCGCTACCAGCTATGACGACGATTCTCTTCGGGGTGCAGGCGAACGCACTGAAACACTTGCCCCCACCCTAACCCTCCCCCGCTGGGCGGGGGAGGGAACTCCGGCGCACTTCGGGGAAAGCCGCGAAAGGCCCTCCCCCTGCCTCCCGCATCACCCCTTCGCGAATTCCTCCGCTGTCAGCACCAGCACGCCGTCCTCATCCGCGAACAGCAGGTCGCCGGGGGCGACGCGGACGCCGGCGATGATCACCGGAAGCCCGGTCTGGCCCTCGCCGCGGCGGTCGGTCTTGCGGGGAGTGGTCGCCAGCGCCTTGATGCCCAGATCGAGGCCGGCCAGCACACCCGAGTCGCGCACGCAGCCGTGGATCACCACGCCTTCCCACTGGTTCTTCACGGCATCCTTGGCGATCAGGTCGCCCATCAGGGCATAGCGGAGGCTGCCGCCACCGTCGACCACCAGCACCTTGCCCTTGCCCGGCGTCGCCAGGATCTCCTTCACCCGCGAGTTGTCCTCGAAGCACTTGACGGTGACGACCTCGCCGGAGAACCGAAGGCGCTTGCCATAATCGCGGAAGACCGGGTCTGCCACGCGGGCACTGCCGACGAAGCGGTCATAAAGATCGCAGGTGCTCTCGAACATCGATGGTTTCCCCTGAAAAAACATGGGCCTTTGCAACCACCATGGAGCGGATCGGCAGGCCGCGCAACGCGAATTCCTCACACCGCACACGGGCATGCGCTGACTGTTGACAGCGCGCATAGTTCGTTTTGCCAATTGCAGCCACGCTCAAGCTGTGGCCTTCTAGTATATGACGTGTGTTCAGAGAGCGATTCCAACTTTGGCGGCGGGCTCCGTGCCCGCCGTTTTCCTTTTCAGGGAACGCTCAGCAGCCGCTGGTGCCGATGCTCTCGCCGTCGCCGTCCGGTTGGTGCCGTTCCGGCGGACGGACCACCGTCACCGTGCAGGGCGCCTGCGCCACCACCGGCGTGGACACGCTGCCGAGATAGCGCCGCAGGGCCGAGTTCCCGCGCGCGCCGACGATCAGATGGTCCACGTGGTTGCCGCGCGCGTAGTCGAGGAGGGCCGACGCGGTGTCCGGCGCCTCCAGCACGTGGTAGGTGATCCGCTCCGGAGCCACCTCCAGCGGTCGCGCCCAGTGCTTCAGCCGGACCAGCGCCCCGACGTGGAGGTTGTTGCCCTCCTTGTCCACGTTGAAGTCCATTCCGATGCGCGCCGTCTTCTGCACGGTCAGGCAGGCCAGCCGGGCGCCGGGGGTGCTGTTCAAGAGCGTTCCGGCAATGCGCCGCTGCGCCTCGGTCAGCGGAGTCTCGCCGTGGCCGAGATCCACCGCCACCGCGATGATCGGCGCCCGAGACAGCCGCTCCGACACCGACGGGCGCACCGCCGGCGTGCGCGCCATATAGCGCAGCCATCGCCCGGCGACGGTGAACGCGCCGTCCCGCCGGGTGCGCTCCCCCCGCTCCGATACCGGGACTTGCTCCGGGTGCTGGAGCAGGAGGGCCACCTGCGCCGCGCTCTGGAGCCGCGCCGCCGGGTCCACCTCCAGGCAGCGCAGGATGATCTCCTGCAGCCAGGGCGGGCAGTCCGGTTGCAGCGCACGCGGCGGCACGGGTGCCCGGTAGAGGCGCCGGCGCAGGCCGCGCACCGAAACCGGGCTGCCGAACGGCAGCCGCCCCGTCGTCATCTGGAACAGCAGTACGCCCAGCGCGAAAAGATCACTGCGCGGATCGTCGCGCACGCGCATCACCTGCTCGGGCGCGATGTAGCCTGCGGTGCCGGCCGGCGTGTGCATCTCCTCGGCGATCAGGTCCGGCCGGCCGTCCAGGCGCGACAGGCCGAAGTCGATCAACACGGCCTCCCCGGTCGGGCGGAACAATATGTTGCCTGGCTTCAGGTCGAAATGGATGAGGTTCTGCCGGTGCAGGTCGTGCAGCGCCAGCGCCACCCGACTGCCGATATCCGCCACCTCCGCCGCCGGAAGCGGCGCCTTTTCCATCCGGGTGCTCAACGGCTCGCCCGGCAGTTGCTCCATGACGATGTAGGGCTGCGTGTCGAAGTCGCCGGCCGCCACGAACCGCGGCACGTGCGGCCCCTTCAGCAGCGGCAGGATCATCTGCTCCACCTCGAAGCCGAGGATCGCCGTGGGGTCGTCACCGTACCGCAGCAGCGGCATCTTCATCACCAACGGCTCCGGCGCGTCGCCGTGCGTCACCCGCCACAGCACGGCCATGCTGCCCCGGTGGATCTTCTCCTCAAGCCGGTAACCGTCCACCACCGCGCCGGATGCAAGAGGCTTCACGACCATATTCATCCCCCTTCCCGCAGCCGCGACGCCAGCCGGGGCGGCAGCCCCGCCCGCAGCACCTTTGCCGCCGCCGCCTCGTGGTCGTACGGCACCCTGTAGTAGGTGAGGACACCCGCCGCGTCATCGAACAGAGCGTAACAGGCCGCTGGGTTCCCGTCGCGCGACTGCCCGACCGAGCCGGGGACCGCCAGCCAACGCCGCCGGCTGCCCAGCGGGATGGCGGTACCCGGCACCGGCTCGAATCGCGCGGCGTGCCCGGACGGCGTCAGGTGGTAGAGCGCCGGCTGGTGGACGTGCCCGCAAAAGGTGAGGCGTCGCTCGGTCGCACGCAGGCTGCGCTCGGCGGCCTGAACGCCCTGCACGTACCCCCAGCGCTCCGGCGCCCAGGCGTTGGCATGCACGTAGAGGCAGCCGCCCTCCTCCACCCGCAGCGGCAGCCCTGCGAGGAAATCCCGCTGTGCCGTCGTCAATTGGGTGCGCGTCCATTCCGCCGCCGCGCGGGCGTCCGTATCCATGCGCTCGGGCGGGCCGGCCAGTGCTGCCTCGTCGTGGTTGCCCAGCACGGCCAAGGCTCCGCGCGCCACATGCGCCATCACCAGATCCAGGACCGATCCTGGATCGGCGCCGTAGCCCACGAGGTCGCCGAGGAACACGCAACGCTCCGCCCGCGCCCGATGCGCGTGCATCAGGCAGGCCTCGACGGCCTCGATGTTGGCGTGGAGATCGGCGAGCACGGCGATCCGCATTGTGCGACGACACCAAACTGCTGCCTGCCCACGGTGGGCAGTCACCGCTTCCCCGGCATCTGAGAGCCAGACCCCGGACCCTGTCACCCTGGACCAAGGTCCAGGATGATTCCTATTGCTGTCCCTGCGAATGATTGGGTTACGGAACGCATAATAGAACAACAGTCCGGCGTGCGGCCAAACACCGCGCGAACAAGGGCAGTCGTTACATGATTCGACCCGGATATAGACGTTAGGGAGTGAAACGCGATGGCATATGCAGCGACGGCCGGCGAGGCCGTACGGCCCATGGCCCCGGAAGAGCGGAAGGTGATTTTCGCCTCCTCGCTCGGTACCGTGTTCGAGTGGTACGACTTCTACCTGTACGGCTCGCTGGCGGCGGTGATCAGCAAGCAGTTCTTCTCGGGCGTCAACCCGACCGCAGCCTTCATCTTCGCACTCATGGCCTTCGCTGCCGGCTTCGCGGTGCGGCCGTTCGGCGCTCTCTTCTTTGGGCGTCTGGGCGACATCATCGGCCGCAAGTACACCTTCCTGGTCACCATCCTGCTCATGGGCGCCTCGACGTTCATCGTCGGTATCCTGCCCAGCTACGCCTCCATCGGCATCACCGCCCCGATCATCCTGATCGTGCTGCGTCTGGCCCAGGGCCTGGCGTTGGGCGGCGAGTACGGCGGTGCCGCCACCTACGTGGCCGAGCACGCCCCGCACGGCCGCCGCGGCGCCTACACCTCGTGGATCCAAACCACCGCGACGCTGGGCCTGTTTCTGTCGCTGCTGGTCATCCTCGGCTGCCGCGTCTCCATGTCGCCGGAAGCCTTCGACGACTGGGGCTGGCGCATCCCGTTCCTGGTGTCGATCCTGCTGCTCGCCGTGTCCGTGTGGATCCGGCTCAAGCTGAACGAATCGCCCGCCTTCAAGCGCATGAAGGAAGAGGGCAAGACCTCCAAGGCGCCGATCACCGAGTCCTTCGGCCAGTGGAAGAACCTGAAGATCGTGCTGCTGGCGCTGTTCGGCCTCGTCGCCGGCCAGGCGGTGGTCTGGTACACGGGTCAGTTCTACGCGCTGTTCTTCCTGACGCAGACGCTGAAGGTGGACGCGCAGGCGGCCAACCTGATGATCGCCGCCTCGCTGTTGATCGGCACGCCGTTCTTCGTGGTCTTCGGTGCGCTGTCCGACCGCGTCGGCCGCAAGCCCATCATCATGGCCGGCTTGGCTCTCGCCATCGTCACCTACTTCCCGATCTTCAAGGCCCTGACCCACTACGCCAACCCGGCGCTGGAGCAGGCCGTCGCCACCTCGCCGGTGGTCGTCGTCGCCAACCCCAACGAGTGCTCGTTCCAGTTCAACCCCGTCGGCACCAGCAAGTTCACCTCCTCGTGCGACATCGCCAAGAGCGCGCTGGTCCGCCGCGGCATCCCCTACTCGAACGAGGCCGCCCCGGCCGGCACCATCGCGCAGGTCAAGGTCGGCAGCACCGTCATCCCGTCCTATGACGGTTCGGGCGCCGCTCCGGCCAAGACCGAGGTGTCGCTCAGCCATGGCCCGAGCAGCCACGCGGCTCCGGTGGACACGAAGGCGGCCGGTGCGGCCTTCGAGAAGGGCGTCGCCGACGCACTCAAGGCCGCCGGCTATCCGCCGAAGGCCGATCCGGCCCAGGTCAACACCTTCATGACGATCGTGCTGCTCACCGTACTGGTTATCTACGTGACCATGGTGTACGCCCCGATCGCCGCCATGCTGGTCGAACTGTTCCCGACCCGCATCCGCTACACCTCCATGTCCCTGCCCTACCACATCGGCAACGGCTGGTTCGGCGGCTTCCTGCCGACGACCTCCTTCGCCATCGTGGCGGCAACCGGCGACATCTACTCGGGCCTCTGGTACCCGATCATCATCGCCGCCGGCACCCTGGTCATCGGCCTGCTCTTTGTCCGCGAAACCAAGGACGTGGACATCTACGCCCACGACTAGGCCACACGAGGCACGGCACGATACGGACGGGCGGGGATTTTCCCCGCCCGTTTCGTCGTGTGGTAGATTGTGGCGTTTTGCGCACGTGCTGTCCGGCGAGGCCCATGGACAATTCGCTCGTTCTCATCCTCTCCCTGTTGTACCTGGCCTCCCTGTTCGCGATCGCCTGGTACGGCGACCGGACGGCCGAGGATGCCGGCGAACGGCGCAATCCGTGGCTCTATTCGCTCAGCCTCGGCGTCTACTGCACGTCCTGGACCTTCTACGGCGCCATCGGGCGGGCGGCGACGGACGGCTTCGACTTCCTGCCGATCTACATCGGCCCCATCGTGCTCATCGGCCTCGGCTGGCCGCTGCTGGCGCGCATCGTGCGCATCGCCAAGGCCGAGAACGTCGTCTCCATCTCCGACTTCCTCGCCGCCCGCTACGGCAAGAGCCAGGGGCTGGCTGGCCTCGTCACGGTCACGGCGGTGATCGGGCTACTGCCCTACATCGCCCTCCAGCTCAAGGCCATCACGCTCAGCTTCGATGTGCTGGCCGACAAGGCGCTGGGCGTCGAGGTCGACGCCATGCCCGGCGGCACGACTCTGCTGGTGGCGCTGCTGATGGCCGCGTTCGCGGTGCTTTTCGGCGTGCGCAGCATCCACGCCAACGAACACCACCGCGGCCTGATGATGGCCATCGCGGCGGAATCCGTGGTGAAACTCGCAACCGCCTTCGCCGTGGGCCTCACCATCACGCTGGCGGTGTTCGGCGACCTGGACGGATTGATGGCCGCCGCGGCGCGGCCGGAGGCGGTGAACCTCTTCAGCCTCGACGTCGTGGCCGAACCGGATTGGTGGCTCGCCTGCGCCCTCTCCGCCCTCGCCATCCTCTGCCTGCCGCGGCAGTTCCACGTGGCGGTGGTCGAGAACACGCACGCGGGCGACGTCCGCACGGCGGCGCGCCTGTTCCCCGCCTATCTGATCGGCATCAACCTGTTCGTGATGCCGGTGGCGCTGGCCGGCCTGACGCTGTTCCCGTCAGGCAACGTGAACACGGACAGCCTGCTGGTATCCGTCCCTCTGCACGAGGGCTGGCCCTGGCTGGCGCTGGCCGCCTTCATCGGCGGCCTGTCGGCCGCCACCAGCATGATCCTCGTGGAGATGGTGGCGCTCTCCACCATGATCTCCAACGATGTGGTGCTGCCGCTGCTGATGACGCTGCGCATTAGCCCGGAACGCTGGCGGGCGGATCCGGCGCCGGTGCTGCTGACCATCCGCCGGGCGGCGGTGATCGCCGTCCTGGTGCTGGCCTACGGCGTCTACCGGCTGATCGGATCGGCCTTCCCGCTCTCGGCGATCGGCATGATGTCCTTCATGGCGGTGGCGCAGTTCGGGCCGGCGCTGCTGGGCGGGCTGCTGTGGACGCGTGCCAATCGGACCGGTGCGGTGGCCGGCATCTGCGTGGGCTTCCTCGGTTGGGCCTACACCATGCTGCTGCCGTCCTTCGCCCAGGCTGGCTGGATCACCTGGGAGGCGCTGCACGCCGTCCCGTTCGGCCTGGAAGTCATGAGCCCGGCGGCGCTCGCCGCCATCGACGGGCTGGGACCGCTGTCGCACGCCGCGCTGTGGAGCCTCGGGCCCAACATCGCGCTGTTCGTCCTGCTGTCGCTGGTGACCCGCCAGTCGGCGCTGGAGGCGCGGCAGGCCGCGCGCTTCGTCTCGCTGCGCCGCCGACCGGAGGAAACCCATGCGGCGCCGAAGGGCGCCACGCTCGCCGACCTCTACGACCTCGCCGTCCGCTACGTGGGGAAACCGAAGGCCGACGCGGCGTTCCACGGCCTGCCGGCGATGCGCCACGGCGTGCTGCCGTCCGGCTTCGAGAGCGCGCTCCTGGTGCGCAGCGACGGCGAGGCGATCCAGATGACCGAGCGCCTGCTGGCCGGCGCTATCGGCTCGGCCTCGGCGCGGGTGGTGGTGGCCGGGCTGCTGTCGGACCGGCGGCTGTCGCGTACCGACGCGCGCTCGATCATCGACGAGGCGTCGCGCGCCATCCTCAAGCAGCACGAACTGCTGCGCGCCACCGTCGAGAACGTCGGCCAGGGCATGTGCGCCTTCGACGGCGACTTCCGCGTGGCAATCTGGAACCGCCGCTTCCTGGAATTGCTGGACCTGCCGGAAGGCAGCGTGCAGGTCGGCACCTCGTTGCAGGAGATCGTCCGCTTCAACGAGCGGCGCGGCGAGTATGGCCGCAACGGCGAGATCGAAACCCTGCTGGCCCGCCGTTCCGACCCGAAACGCCGCGGCAAGCCGGATGTCTACACGCGCGAGCGCCCCGACGGCACGGTCCTGGAGGTTGCCACCAACCCCATGCCGGACGGCGGCTTCGTCGCCGTCTACACTGATGTGACCGAGCGGCACCGCGCAGCGGCCGCCCTGCTGGACGCCAACGAAAGCCTGGAACGCAAGATCGCCGAGCGCACCTCCGCCCTATCCGAGGCGAAGGCCGAGGCGGAGCGCGCCAATCGCAGCAAGACCCGCTTCCTGGCCGCCGCCAGCCACGATCTGCTGCAACCGCTGCACGCCGCGCGGCTGTTCCTCTCGGCGCTGGCCGAGCGCTCGGTAGACCCGGCGGTGGCGCAGGTGGACGCCTCCTTGCGCTCGGTCGAGCAGATCCTGGGCGACCTGCTGGATGTTTCCAAGCTCGACAGCGGCGTGGTGACACCGAACCCCGTGGCTCTGCGCATCGACGAACTGCTGAAGCCGCTCAGCGAGGAGTTCACCGTGCTGGCGAAGCAGCACGGGTTGGAACTGCGCATGGTCGGCAGTTCGGCGGTGGTGCGCAGCGATCCCACGCTCCTGCGCCGAATCCTGCTGAACTTCCTCTCCAACGCGGTGCGCTACACCGCGAGCGGCAAGGTGCTGCTGGGCTGTCGCCGGCAGGGGCCGAACCTGTCCATCGAGGTGTGGGACACCGGCCCCGGTATCCCCGAGGACAAGCTGGAGGAGATCTTCGTCGAGTTCCGTCAGATCGACCAGGGTACCGACGATCGCGGCCGTGGCCTCGGCCTCGGCCTCGCCATCGCCGAGCGGCTGTCGGCGATCCTGGGCCATACGGTCAAGGTCTGCTCGGTGGTCGGGCGGGGTAGCCGCTTTGCCGTCCTCGTGCCGCTCTCGGCCGAGCCGGCGGTGGTCCGCACTCTTCCGGCGCGCACGCGCAGCCGCAATTTCCAGGGCGCCCTGGTGCTCTGCATCGAGAACGAGGCGGCCATCGCGCAGGCGACCGAGCATCTGCTGTCCGGCTGGTCGTGCCGGGTGGTAACCGGGGCGACGGTGGAACAGGCCCTGGCGGCACTGGACGGCCGCACACCCGACCTGATCCTGTCCGACTACCACCTCGGCCGCGGCCTCACCGGCCCGGAGGCGCTGCGGACCTTGCGCGATGCCATGGGCGTGACTGTGCCTGCCGCGCTGATCACCGCCGACCGCAGCCCCGCCGTCCGCGCCGCCGCCGAGGAGGCGGGCTGTCAACTGCTCTTCAAGCCCGTCCGCCCCGGCGCGCTGCGCGCACTGGTCGGGCAGTTGCTGACGCAGGGGCGGCGGAACGCAGGGTGACGCGGAAGCGGTGATCGCCGTCGGTTTGATGGCGCGCAAGGACGGGTACCCCTGGCTGCGTTATGTTTTCCCGATCACCGCCATTGCCACGCGGGAGATGCACATGACGGAGTTCCATTCAGGACCGTTGGGGCTTGCGGGCAAGAAAGTCGCCGAGTTCGATGCAGCGGGCGCTCTCGTCTTCGACGCTGCGGCCGTAGGACCGTTGCTCGGACTGGCACCCGCTAAGTTCATGGAGAAGCTGGGAAAGGGACTTATCTATCACCGGCATGAGCAGGGAATCGCAGAGGACTGTGGAAGGGTGCGGATAACGTTCCGGTACCGAGCACGGCAGTCCATTCTCATTCTCGACGCGGCCGGGCGCGTTCTCAACGTTGAATGAGGGCAAGACTTACGGTCGAGGCGGAGGAGTGCATTGCGCATGTCTCCTCAAAGCCGGGCGATGGGGGGAGGCCATCAATGGTCATCCAGCCGTGGAGACCAGACATGTACACGGATGCCTATTCCACAGTGATCTCCGATGACGTCCTGAGCCGCGCGGCCCGCTTGGCGGCCGACCTTCACAACCGTTGTCCCTGGCGTTCCGCCGAAGCTTGTGCTCGTGAGGTCGTCTGTTGCGCCTTCTGTCCCTGTCTCGACGGGACAGGCGGATGCTGCGAAGACGGCACCTGCCTCCGCTCTGCCATCGTCGCCGAGGTGGCGCGCCGGATAACCGATGTCTGAAATCGTGTTAGCGCGGCGCCCTGGGCGTAGCCGTGCCCGCGGCGCTGATCGCCGCCGACCGCAGTCCCGCGCCGTCCGCGCCGCCGCCGAGGAGGCGGGCTGCCAACTGCTCTTCAAGCCCGTAGGCCCCGGCGCGTTGCGCGCGCTGGTCGGGCAGTTGCTGACGCAGGGACGGCGGAACGCGGGGTGACCCGGAACGGCTTGGCGGACAGTATGAACGCACCGCTCTCCATGACTGTTGTCCCCGGAAGCGTTGCTCTTACCCGCATTGCATTCGCTTTTGCTCAAGCGCTAACAGGCCCTAGGATTAAGCCAGCAGCGCCACCGTCGAACTGCGCCCTTGTCGGCTCGCCGAGCCGCCATCAACGTGGTGGTGCCCGACAATATAGCCAACGAACATAATGAATTTCTATATTATATGCCTGCAATATCTCCCTAGCTTGCGGTGACAAATTGCGTCAACACCCGCCAACATGTTGACGCCACCCGGCTATCTTGAATTATTTTCCGCCATTCCTGGTACCGGGAAGGTAGCAGTACTTCCAAAAAAAAGCTTGAGTTTGTTCTTCAGTCCATTGATCTCGCATAGAAGGACCGGGCGCATGAAAATCCAATATAGTGCCAAGCAGGCCCTCGATATTTCCCGCAAAAATGCAGCGCGGGCCTGGAACGGCACCCAGGACAGCGCCGCTGTCCGACTTGCCCGCACTGAATTCCTGCGGTTGCAGCACAAGCCTAAATTCCTGCTGAGCCCGACGGCGCCCGTCTTCACCATTGGCTCATGCTTTGCCCGCAACGTCGAGAACACACTGCTGTCCCACAATCTGCCGCTTCTGTTGAAGTCCCATGGTGTGCCGGCCGAGGAGTACCAGACCTGGGATGAGGCTACGGGGCGGGGCGGCGGCGTTGGCCGGGGGCAGCTCAGCCGGGGCGCCCTCAATAAGTATTCCGTGCACTCCATGTCGCACGAACTGAAACGGGTCTTGGGAGACCAGCATTACCCCAACGAGGGGTTGATCGAACTGTCGGCGGATCTTTGGTTCGACCCGCACGCCAGCATGCTCCGCAACGGGCCATTCGAGGCGACCCTGGCAAACCGCAAGCGGATCGAAGCGGCGATGAGGGAAATTCGGAACGCCAGGGTGATGTTCATGACGCTGGGCCTGACGGAGACCTGGATCGACACGGCCAGCGATCTCGCCATGAACACCCATCCGGGACCGAACTGGTTGATGAGGATGAGCGACCGTTTTCACTTCATCGACTACGGCTTCGACGGAATCATGAGCGAAATGGTCGAGATGATCGAGCTGATCCGCGAAAAATGCCATGCGGATATGCGCTTTATCGTCACGGTATCACCGGTGCCTCTGGCCAGCACCTTCAAGGACGCCGACGTAATTGTCGCCAACAGCGGTTCCAAAGCCACGCTGCGTGCAGTCGCGGAGGAACTGTACCGCCGCTACGACTACGTCGATTACTTTCCGAGCTATGAAATCGTTACGAACACCCCCCGCCCGCTCGCGTGGCAAGACGATCAACTCCACGTCTCCCCGGCCATGGTGAAGGAGATCACCGAGACCTTTGTCGGGCTCTATTACACGTGACCGGAGTGTCCCTCGGACGATTCCCGTCGACGTCCGTATCCGTCGGCCAGACCAGCGATCCCAACAGGGGGGTGACCGTGACCAATCCACTCAGCGCGGACCAGTTGCTCCGGTTCGAGAGCCTTGGCGACAACTGCGAATTCGGCTTCGTCCTCCGCAAACTCGGGTGCGAATCCGGCAGTTTGTTTCGTTGGGCGGCGATGACGCCCGATCAGCTGCTCGACACGCTTCGGGCCAACTTCGAGGGTATGTACCGGTTCGAAAACCTGACGCCGCTCCGCACCGGCATGGTCCTCGACTCCGCGTACGGTATCGGTTGGCATTCCGAGCTCAAGTCGACGGTGGTGGATGGCCGGCTTGTGTTCCGGGACGACGAGGACACACGGCGGCGGTTCCACCACAAGGAGCGGCGAAAGCTGCACTACTTGCTGTCCAAGTTCATCGGCCGGGCGAAGCTTGGGGGTATTGTCTTCGTCATCAAGTCGAACGAGGGGATTGCCCCTGCGACGCTCGACGGCATCCTCGACACCCTCCGGGCGCTGGTGGATCACGCAGCGTTCGCTCTCCTGGAGGTGCAGGAATCCGACGATCCCGTCCGGATCGGGACAGTCGAGTGGCAGCGGCCGGGTCTGTTGCGGGGCTATGTGTCGCGTTTCGCCCCATACCAGAAAGCCGACGACATCGACGCGGATGCTTGGTTCTCCATTCTGGATGGCGCGGTGCGGTTGTTCCCCTGCCCGGACTGGTCCCAGCGTCTCGCCGGCCTGCATGTCGGGGTCGTGGACGCAACGGTCCAACTGGGCTTTCCGTTCGACCCGTCGCAGGACCTGAGCAAGCCCATCATGGGCGACCGGCGGGCCGGCATGGTCAGCCTGCTGCACGGGAACGACTGGTGCCGGCAGGTTGGCGACTCCTTCCGCCTCCATGGGCCGGGGGCCGACCGCCCCGGCACCACACTGCGTTGGACCGACGTGCAGCCCCCGGGCCCCTTCCAGCTGAGCGGAACCGTGAACTGCCCCATCCGGGATTCGGTCCCGCTTCAGATGTCCGTCCGGATCTCCGGGGATGACGGGGTGATGATCGCGGAGCAGCGGCTGCTGATTCAAGCTGGCCGGGCCGAGGACATTGTGGTGGCGTCGGCCGCGGGCGGCAGGCCGGTGATCATCGAGATTACGGTGAACGCGGCAAGGACCTTGAACCCCGGCGAACGGGCGGTTGTCGATCTTTCGCCGCCGATGCTTCATCCCGACGTCCCGATGTTTCAGGTCCCGGTATCCGCAGCCGCCGCGTCCGAAATCCCGGCGGAGGCAGCGTGAGGCGCGTTGCCGACCAAGCCCGGACCGGCGTGCGTGATGGCGCTCTCATGATCCGGGAACGCTGCCGGGCGTGGCTGAGCATTCTCCTGGCCGGTGGTGCACTTCTGGTCTTGTCCACCGGTCTGGCGGCCGCAGCACCGGACACGGCCGGCGTGCCGGTCGAGCCGCGGACGAAGCCGCCCTACCCGGAGTCGATGGGTCGGCTGATGGGCTCTCTCCGCCTTCAGGATCCGGGAGCCATCCTGATGGGAGACTCGCTCATCGCCGCTTGGCCGAAGGACCTGTCTCGCACGCTGTTCGATGCCGAGGCGGTGAATTTCGGAGCCGGCGGGGACACGACGGCCAATCTTCTCTGGCGGGTGCGAACCGCGTTCGGCCCCGGCATGGGACTGACCTCCGCATTGCTTCTGGTTGGAACCAACGACCTTCCGAAGCGATCCCCCAAGGACATCGCGGCCTCGATCGTTCAGATCGTGTCCGAGGTGCAGGCATCCGCACCGAAGGCCTGCATCACCGTGATCACCCTCCTGCCGCGACGCGACAACGGTGCCCCTTTCAGCGGCAAGATCCAGGAGGTCAACGAGCGGCTTCGTGGCATCGCGTCGCCCGGCGTGCGCGTTGTGGACGCGCACACGCCACTGCTGCAACGCTGTCCGGCTACCGGTTCGTGCGACCTCTACAAGGACACCGTGCACTTGACGCGAGCCGGATACGAGTTCTTGACCTCTGTCGTCCGGAAAGCTCAAAACGAGGCCCCCTGCTCACGATAGAACCGGTCATGGCTGTTGTGATCCGAAATGACGTTGGTGCAAACCCGGCGTGAGCAGCCGCCCCACTCGCCAACTCCTGGCGTAGGCCCATTACGGCATCTAGCGCGTTTTTCCAAACGGTGTGAACGTCCTTGTACGTCATGGCCGGGCTTGACCCGGCCATCCACGTGCAAACATGGAGACGTCCTCGTGGATGCCCGGGGCAAGCCCGGGCATGACGGTATAGAAAAGTTCGGACCAATGAGAAAACCGCTCTAGTCATGCTCGGCTCAGGCCGGCCCCAGCAACAGCTCTGATGAAGGACAATATTGCTTCAACGTATTCCTCCGGCCGGCTCAGCTGGGGCACATGGTCCGCTCCGGGAAGCGTTTGTCTCTGCGAATGGGGGAGAAATTGCGCAATTTTCTCCACTACGAGCGGGAAGAACGTCTCACTTTGAGTTCCTTGGGTGAGGAGCGCAGGCGCTGGAAAGTTCGCTAACGCCTGCAGATTGATCAGCAGCCACTCCGGATCGCGCTGCTCATCCAGAAACGTGGGGGCATTGAAGATGAAGGTCTGTCGAAGCTCGCCGGGAAGCTGCTCCCAGGCACCAGGGCCAAAGGCGATAGTCTCTACGAACCGGCGTGCGCCGTCCTCCATCCGGCCCTCCTCCAGCAACTCGATCACGACATGGACCCGCTCCTGGAATATCTGCAGCACCTTCCGAGCGGCAGGATCCTCAAGCACGCCGAAAAGCGGAGGCTCGTGGACGAGTAAGCTGCGGAACAGATCGGGCCGCTCCGCGGCAAGGCGCAGGACGATCGAGCCCCCGAAGGAACCGCCGAGGATGTGAGCAGGAGCCAAGTTAAGATGTTCGATGAGGGCGGCCAAATCGGCCACGTCCTCTCGCACGCTGCCTTGCATTGCGGGCCGCTCGCTTCGGCTGTGGCCGCGCCGGTCGTAGGTGAGGACCCGCATTGAGGGCGCCAGCGCTGGAACAATTCGATCCCAAGTGCTGTGGTCGCCCCAGGAGCCGTGGACGAGAACGACAGGGGCTCCCTCTTCGCCGCTCAGTTCCCAGTGGAGTTCAACCCCGTTGATCGCCGCAACTGGCATGCTGGCCTCCTCCAGCCAAGGTCGCCTCCTTGACTGCCCAACAGCACCTGCTCAATCAGTCGCGCGGAACCGGCCAAGTTGCAAGAGTGGATTGTGGGGAAGAGCAATACGTTCGCGGGGATGAAGTAAATTAAAACTGAACGTTCACACCGTTTGGAAATACCGCTCTATTCCACGGGCGGTGGCGGTGCGATCAGGGCCAGTTGGCTGGCGATCACCGCAGCCTGCGTGCGGCTGAGCACGCCCAGCTTGCGCAGGATCGTGGTGACGTGCGCCTTCACCGTCTTTTCGGCGATGCTCATCTCGTAGGCGATCTGCTTGTTCAGCTTGCCTTCCGCGATGCCGGCCAGCACACGGAGTTCCTTGGGCGTCAGGCTGGATATCCGCTGGTTGGGGTCGCCGTCGCCGGGCTCCACCACCTCCTCCACGGTCGGCATCCAGATCTCACCGTCGAGTACGGCGCGGATCGCCTCGCCGATCTCGGTGTTGGGGGCGGATTTCGGCACGAAGCCGGAGGCGCCGCAGTCGATCGCGCGCTGGATGGTGGCGTGGTCCTCGGACGCGGACACCACCAGGACCGGAATCGCCGGATGCGCGGAGCGCAGCATCATCAGCCCGATGAAGCCGTTCATGCCGGGCATGTGCAGGTCGAGAATGATAAGGTCGGTGGTCTCGACCGTTTCCAGCAACGGGCTGATCTGCTCGAACCGGGCGGCCTCGATCACCTCGGAATCGCCCAGCGCCTGCGCGATGGTCTGCCGCAGGGCGGTGCGCATCAACGGGTGGTCGTCGGCAACCAGGACTCGATAGGACATGGCGGTCCGCAGTCGGAAGGACGTGTCCACAGTATCCAACGCGCCAACAATTGACAACCGGAGTGGGCATAGGGCGCCCCGCAAGATGGGGGGCGCCCTATGCCCATCAGGCGACGAGGAGTTCCCGGATTTCCACCACTGCACCATCCCAGGGCAGCAGGTTCCGGCCGTCGTAGGCCAGGCGCTCGGGCTCCCTGTGGCCGATCACGGCCGTGCCCCCGGCAGCCAAGCGGACGATGTCGCCGTCCTCCGGCACCAGGGCGCGCTCGACGCCGCAGTCGCGGGCGAGACGGGCGTGTGCCTCCAGGTGCTCGATGGTGCCGTGCACGGGCACCGCGAAGCGCGGCCGGACGAGGCCGTACATGCGCCGCAGATCGTCCCGCTTCGGGTGGCCCGAGACGTGGACCGGCGCGTCGGCCGGGGTAATCACCTCGACACCGATGGCGCGCAAATGGTCCTGGACGACACCGATGCTCTCCTCGTTGCCGGGAATGGCGCGGGCCGAGAAGATCGCGGTGTCGCCGCGCTGCAACCACAGATCGCGGTGGGCGTCACGGGCGATGCGGCTCAGCGCCGCGCGCTCCTCGCCCTGGCTGCCGGTGCACAGCAGCACGAGGTTGCGCCGGTCGGTCCAGGAGGCTTCCTGCACGCTCATGAACTCCGGCACGTCGTCCAGGTAGCCGCAGGCACGCGCCGCCTTCTCCATGCGCAGCATGGAGCGGCCGGCCAGCACCACCTTGCGGTCGTGGGCCGCGGCGGCCTGGGTGACCGCCTTCATGCGCGCCACGTTGGACGCGAAGCCGGTCACCGCGATGGCCCCCTTGCGGCCGGCGAAGACCTCCATGAGGCCGTCACGGGCCGAGGCCTCGGAGCCGGTGGTGCCCTCCACGTCGGCGTTGGTGCTGTCGCAGGTCATGGCCAGCACTCCCTCGTCGCCGAGGCGCTTGAGGGCGTCCACGTCGACGGTTCGGCCGAGCAGCGGCTGGGGGTCGAACTTCCAGTCGCCGGTGTGCAGCACCGTGCCGGCGTCTGTGCGGATGGCCAGCGCCATCGGCTCGGGGATCGAGTGCGTCATCGCGATGGTCTCGACCCGGAAGGGACCGAGGGCCAGCGTGTCGCCGATCTCGAACGTGCGCAAACGCACCTCGCGCAAGCTCCCGGTCTCCTTCAGGCGCTCACGGATCACGTGGGCGGCGAAGGGGCTGGCGTAGATCGGGCATTGCAGGCGCGGCCACAGGTGGTGGATGGCGCCGATGTGGTCCTCGTGGGCGTGGGTGACGACCAGGCCCACCACGTCCGGCATCCGTTCCTCGATGATGGTCGGATCGGCCATGATGGCGTCTATGCCCGGCGCCTCGTCGCCCATGAAGGCGACGCCGGCGTCCACGATCAGCCATTTCCCTGCATGGCCGTACAGCGCCATGTTCATGCCGATGCGCGAACAGCCGCCCAACGGCAGGAACAGGATCTCGTCATTTCCAGGAATTGGGCCCGGCACCGGCCCGCGGGCCGGTCGGGGGCGGCCGCCGTGCGCCGCGTTCTGCGATCGCACAGGGCCGTTCGGCGCCATGCGGCGCCGCTTCGGTTCAAAACTCATACAGTCTCAGTCTCACAGTCTCTCGTACAGCCGGCATTCGACGCTGCCGGACGGGCGTGCATCGCGGATCGATGCGAATGGGGGACCTCTCCGACACCGCCCGCAGCGCCAGGATCCGGGGAAAGCGGATCGAGGCGGCCAGCGAAGCAGGCCGGAGAGGAGGGCTTGGGCGCGCCCTGTCGGGCGCGGCCGAACCAGAAAGGGAAAGGGAATGAAGGAAAATCCGACGCGCTTTCTCAGGCGATCAGGATCCAGGCGGCGCGTATCGCCGCGACAGGACCTCAGGTAAGCACCTATATCACGTTTGCAAGCCGTTATCGGATATTTTTCGGACAACCTCTGCCATGCGGCGGGCGGTGGTGCGGAGCCCCGCACCTGCACCTTCGAGACCTTGATTTCCAGGTGCCCGCCCCCATATCAAGCACCATTCCCGACATCTCTCATTCTCAAGACGGCTGGCCCCGAGCCACCGCCGACTGCTCCCGTCCTCTGATCCTCGCGGTTGATCATGGCGTGCACGGCAGCTTCCCCGGGGCGTTCACGGATGTCGGATCTGGAGATGTGCATTGGTAGAATCGTTCGTTTCCGACGAACCTCTGAACCTCTACCTCAAGGATGCCCGCCGATACGATTACCTGACGCCCGCGCGTGAGCTGGAACTGGCCCACCGCTGGCGCGACGAGCAGGACGAGGCCGCGTTGGACGCGCTGGTCGGCAGTCACCTCCGGCTGGTCTTCAAGATGGCGAAGGGGTTCCAGGGGTATGGTCTTCCGCTCTCCGACCTGGTCGCGGAAGGCAATGTGGGCTTGATGCAGGCGGCCCGCAAGTTCGATCCGGACAAGGGGTTCCGGTTCGCGACCTACGCCTCTTGGTGGATCCGGGCAGCGATCCAGGAGTATGTGCTGCACAACTGGTCGCTGGTGAAGATCGGCACGACCGCCGCGCAGAAGAAGCTGTTCTTCAGCCTGCGGCGCCTGAAGGCGCGCATGCGGGAGTTGGACAGCGGTGACCTTCCGGCGGAGACCGTGGCGTCCATCGCCCGCGAACTGGATGTGCCCGCGGCCGAGGTGGTGGAGATGAACCGCCGCCTGACCGTCGACCGCTCGCTGAACGCCCCGCTCGGCGAGGACGGCGACGCCCAGTGGCAAGACACCCTGGTCGACGAGCGCGCCAGCCAGGAAAGCCTGGTGGCCGACAGCCAGGAGCGCCAACAGCGGGCGCAGTTCCTGAAGCTGGGCCTGGACGTGCTCAACGACCGCGAGCGCCAGATCCTGGTCGCGCGTCGCCTCACCGACGAGCCCGTGACGCTGGAGGAACTGAGCCAGCGCTTCCACGTCTCGCGTGAGCGGGTGCGTCAGTTGGAGGTGCGGGCGTTCGAGAAGCTCCAAAAGGCCGTCATCGGCCAGAGCAGGGCTCTCGCCCAGATGGCGGCGGAAAAAGGTGCGCAACTGCGCGGCTGACGCTTGGAGGAAGGGCCGCCGGGAAACCGGCGGCCCTTCTTGTTTGTGCCGATCGTCGCGACGCCGCGTTCCCTACAGGACAACGCACCGCACAGGAGACGACCGTGCCGAAGGCCGCCCGCCGGGAGATCGAGGTCGCCGGGATCGCCCTCACCCACCCCGACAAGGTGCTGTGGCCGCAGCAGGGCCTGACAAAGCTGGATTTGGCGGAGTTCTACGCCGGCATCGCTGACCGCATCCTGCCGCATGTGCGCAACCGTCCGCTGACCCTGGTGCGCTGTCCGTCGGGCAGCGGCGGGAGCTGCTTCGTCCAGAAGCATCCCTGGGCCGGCCTGCACAAGGCGGTGCGACGCCTGGGCGACGGCGACGAGACGTGGCTGGCCGTGGACGACCTGAGCGGCCTGGTGGCACTGGTGCAGATGGGCGTGCTGGAGGTTCACCCCTGGGGCGCCATGGCCGACGACCTGGAACGGCCGGACCGCATCGTACTCGACCTCGATCCCGATGCAGGCGTGCCATGGGGGCACGTCGTCGCGGGCGCGCTGGCATTCCGCGACCTGCTGGACGAGCGCGGCTTGCGCAGCTTCGTCAAGACCACCGGCGGCAAGGGCTTGCACGTGGTCGTGCCCATCGAACCGGAAGCGGATTGGGAAACGGTCAAGGCCTTCGCGCACGACCTCGCCGCGCAACTGGCCGACCGCGAGCCGCAGCGCTACACCACGAACCCGCAGAAAGAGGCCCGAACCGGGCGGATCTTCCTCGACCATCTGCGCAACAGCCGAGGCGCCACGGCGGTGGCGCCCTATTCCACACGCGCCCGCCCCGGCGCGCCGGTGGCGTTGCCGCTGGCCTGGGACGAGTTGAGCGATGATGCCACGGCCAACCGCTTCACCGTGGCCAACCTGCCCGCCCGCCGCAAGGATCCGTGGCCCGGCTTCTTCGAGGTGCGGCAGCACCTGCCGCGATGAGCCTTCGTAGGTCGGGCCAAGCGCCAGCGCGGCCCAACAGCCGTTGCGTGGAGTGTTGGGCCGCCCTGCAGTTGGCCCGTGATCACGCCGCCAGCGACCTTCCGGCCGAGCCAAGGTCGGCGAACGCTTCGTCCATGCGCTTGACGATGCCCAGCTCGCCGACGCGCAGCCATTTACGCGGGTCGTAGTGCTTCTTGAGCGGTTTGCCGGTCTCCGGGTGGATCTGATGGCGGAACGCCACCTCGTTCTCCAGCACGAAGCGGCCGACGCTCTCCGCAAAGGCGAACTGGGTGTCGGTGTCGATGTTCATCTTGAACACGCCGAACGCCACCGCCTGCGCGATCTTCTCCTTCTCGGAGCCCGAGCCGCCGTGGAACACCAACGCCAGTGGCTTCGGCCCGCCGCCGTGCCGCTGCGCCACCAGCTCCTGCGACGCGCCGAGGATCTCCGGGCGCAGCTTCACGTTGCCCGGCGCGTAGACGCCGTGCACGTTGCCGAACGACGCCGCCACCGAGAAATGCCCGATGGGCGACAGCACCTCGTAGGCGCGCAGCACGTCCTCCGGCTGGGTGTAGAGGCGGTTGTTGTCGGCACGCTCCAGGTCTTCCGAGCCGACGCCGTCCTCCTCGCCGCCGGTGACGCCCAGCTCGATCTCCAGGCTCATGCCCAGCGGCGCCATGCGCTTCAGGATGCGCGCGCACTCCGCCAGGTTCTCCTCCAGCGGCTCTTCGGACAGGTCGAGCATGTGCGAGCTGAACAGCGGCCTGCCGCTCTCGCGGAAGAACCGCTCGCCGTGGTCGAGCATGCCCTCCACCCAGGGGATCAGCTCCTTGGCGGCGTGGTCGGTGTGCATGATGACGCAGATGCCGTAATGCTCGGCCAGCAGGTGGACGTGCCGCGCCGCTGACACGGCACCGAGGATGCGCGCCTGCAGCCCGTCCTTCATCCCCTGCCCTGCGTAGAACTGCGCGCCGCCGTTGGAGAGCTGAATGATGACGTCGGAGCTGGCCTTGGCCGCCGCCTCCAGCACCGCGTTGATGGTGCTGGTGCCGATGACGTTCACCGCCGGCAGGGCGTAGCCCCCCTCTTGGCAGGCCTTGACCAGGGTGCGGTAGTCCTCACCGGTGACCACACCGGGCCTTAGCGACGCGCTCATGTCCCCCACCTTCCATTGCTGGTCAACGGCTAAGCCAACAGCGGTGCGCCACAGACGTTTCCGATCCGAAGGGGGAATGGAAGCACAGGCCTGCCGGATGTACCATCCCCCGACGGTAGGGAGGCGGATATGGATGCAAGCGATCTCAAGGTCTTCGAGGCGGTGGCGCGCTTGGGCGGCATGAACCGCGCGGCGGCCGAGCTGAACACGGTGCAGTCCAACGTCACCGCCCGCATCCGCCTGCTGGAGGAGGAGCTGTCGGTGCCGCTGTTCCACCGCCACAGCCGTGGTGTAGATCTCACCGACGCCGGCCGCCGCCTGCTGCCTTATGCCCTCCGGGTGGCCCTGCTGCTGGATGACGCGCGACGTGCGGTGAAGGACGACGGAACGCCCAAGGGGGCACTGACTCTGGGCTCGCTGGAGACCACAACGGCACTGCGCCTGTCGCCGCTGTTGGCCGCTTATGCGGCGGCCTACCCCGAGGTGGACTTGGTGCTGCGCACCGGCACCACAACCGAACTCACCAAGGAGGTTCTGGAGCACCGCCTGGAAGGCGCCTTCGTCTGCGGCCCGGTGGACCATCCCGACCTGGAGGAGCGGACCGTCTTCCGCGAGGAGCTGGCGATCGTGACGGCCCGCACCGTCCGCTCGCTGGACGAGCTGGCGCGCCGGGGGGATCTGAAGATCGTCGTGTTCCGTGCCGGCTGCTCCTACCGCCACCGCCTGGAGGCGATCCTCGACCGTAGGGGCATCGTGGCCCGGCGCCTGCTGGAGTTCGGCACGTTGGACGGCATCCTCGCCTGCGTCGGCGCGGGCATCGGCGTGACCATGCTGCCGCGCGCCGTGGTCGCCCGCACCGTGCGCGACGGTCTCGTCGCCGTTCACGATGTGCCGCCCGCCGAGGCCGACGTGGAAACGGTGTTCATCCGGCGCCGCGACGCCTTCGTGTCGAGCGCCCTCACCGCGTTCCTCGACCACGCGCGGCCGGCGGTTCTCCAGGCCGACGCGGCGGAATGAGGAAGGGGCAAGGTATCGCCCCCGCAGATAGCTTCTATCAACGAAAATCGTTTTTCGCGCTAGCGGCGGCAGCCTAATCTTCACCGCACGAACAAGCGGAGGAAAGACGCGATGCCGTTCCGGACGGTCCTGACGCAACGCCTTGGGCTGAACCATCCCATCATCCAGGCACCCATGGCGGGCGGCGGCGATACGCCGGCGCTGGTGGCGGCTGTGTCCGGGGCGGGAGGCTTCGGCTCGGTGGGCGCCGCCTACCTGACGCCGGCGCAGATCGCCGAGACCGTGCAGGCCGTCCGCGCCAGGACGGACCGCCCGTTCGGCATCAACCTCTTCGCCCCCACCCCTGCCCCCGCGCCGACGGACGCCGGGCCGGCGCTGAGCCGGATCGCCCCCTACTACGCCGAGCTCGGCCTGCCGGCGCCGGCGACCCCGACGCTGGCGCCCGATGCGTTCGACGACCAGCTCGCCGCGGTGCTGGAGAGCGGTGCGGCGGTGTTCAGCGTCACCTTCGGCATTCCCTCGGCCGAGGCCATCGCTGCGGTGAAGGCGCGCGGCATCTTGTTCGTCGGCACCGCCACCACCGTCGACGAGGCCGTGGCGCTGGAGCGGGCCGGGGCCGACGCCGTGGTGGCGCAGGGCGGCGAGGCCGGCGGCCACCGCGGCACCTTCGCCACCGATTTCGCGGCAGGCATGGTCGGCACCATGGCGCTGGTGCCGCAAGTGGTGGACGCCGTGCGCATCCCAGTGATCGCGTCGGGCGGCATCATGGACGGACGCGGCGTCGCCGCGGCGCTGACGCTGGGCGCCAGCGCCGTACAGATGGGCACCGCCTTCCTGACCTGCGACGAGGCGGGTGTGGCCGAAACCTACAAGCAGACGCTCCTGAACGCCCGCGAGCACGAGACCCGTGTGACCCGTGCCTTCTCCGGCCGTCCGGCGCGCGGCATCGCCAACCGCGTCATGGACGAGGTGGATACCGCCCCCGAGGCGATCCTGCCCTTCCCGTTGCAGAACACCCTGACCCGCGCCATGCGTGTGGCCGCGGGCAAGCAGGGCCGGGCGGAGTACCTGTCTCTCTGGGCCGGCCAAGGCGTCCGCCTCGCCCGCCGCCAGCCGGCCGCGGAGCTGGTTGCCCGCGTGATGGACGAGGCGGAGGCGGCACTGAAGCGGTTTGCGTAGGTGGTTGCGCTGGGCTCCCCTCCCGACCTCCCCCGTGCGCAGCATCTACGGTATGCACACATCTCGCGATTGCGGTAAGTCGCTGCGCGGAAAGAGAAAAGCCCCTCTCCCTGGACGGGAGAGGGGTTGGGGAGAGGGTGACAAACGTTGCTTTCAAGCCACCAATGGCTCTGAAA